>Ga0209599_10000015_pt1 | contig 140868 bp, 114 predicted proteins | sample Shrwel_input2_FT_FD_187534 | JGI IMG/M metagenome (GOLD analysis project Ga0209599, IMG submission 187534) | Subsurface microbial communities from deep shales in Ohio, USA - Utica-3 well 1 S input2 FT (SPAdes) (version 2) ...
GCGGGGGTGGGGAGGCCGCGTTGCACGCTCAGCTGGCTGGGGTAGATGGCTTCCACCACCAGCTTGCCGGGCCGGGTGAGGGTGTGCATTTCGCCAGCATGCAGTACGATATCGCCGTCGCCCGCCGTCAGCCAGAGCAGGCCAGACTGGCAGAGCACGGTCAGCCCCTGGGCGCGGGGCAGGCAAAACAGCTGGCCGGATGACAGCAAATGCGTGGATGCAGACATGATGGGGCTCCTTGGGATGCGTGGGTGAGCAACAATCCGCCATGGCTAGGGGCACACGGGTTTTTCAGTGTGTCCTTGGCTTGACCATGGCATGCCCAGCTTACTGTGCACAAGCGAGCCTGCCAGCCCGCCATCAGGCCAAGATCAGGACAGATTCAGCCAATATTGGCCAGCGAGCTGGGGTTCGCAGCAAGCGTGCGGTGAACCCCAGTTATGCTAGGCCTTGCCGGCTTACCCCGGCAGAGGCACCCGCACACTGTTTTGGCCGTGCCCGCCGGGGCAGTTGGCCAACTGTCATGCTCATGTTGCAGTGCAACTGTCTCTGGCGCATGGCGGCGGGCAGAGAGAGGATAAAGCCTATGAACGCCCCAGCCCCCCCTTTGTTGTACCAGCACCTGGCCGACGATGTGGCCAGCATGATTGCCAGCGGCACCTTGCGCCCTGGCGACAAACTGCCGTCGCTGCGCGAAATGCGCACCCGCCGCCAGGTCAGCCTGTCTACCGTCACCGAAGCGTTTCGCGTGCTGGAAGACCGTGGCCTGATTGAGGCACGGCCACAGTCGGGGTTTTATGTCCGCCGCCGTCCACCGCTGCCGCTGCCGGCGCAAAGCACGCCATCCAGCGAGCCGGCGCTGGTGTCGGTAAATGCCCTGCTGTGGCGCTATATGCAGATCTCGCGCGAGGTCAGCCCCACCTTTGGCAGCGCGGTGCCGGCCCCGGAGCTGTTTCCCACTGGCCAGCTGCAAAAACTGCTGGGCGACATCACCCGCCGGCAAAGCCATTTGATCAGCGACTATGGCCGCACCGCCGGGCTGGACAGCCTGCGCCGGCAGATTGCCCGACGGGCGCTGGGCTGGGGCGGGCGCTGGTCGGCGGACGATATTATTGTGACCAACGGCTGTATCGAGGCGCTCAGCCTGTGCCTGCGTGCGGTGACCCAGGCCGGTGATGTGGTGGCGATCGAGTCGCCCACCTATTTTGGTTTGCTGCAGCTGCTGGAAACCCACGGGGTCAAGGCGCTGGAGATTCCCACCCACCCGGTGACCGGCATTTCGCTGGAAGCGCTGGAGCTGGCCACCCGTCATGGCCAGGTCAAGGCGTGCATCCTCACGCCCAATTTTTCCAATCCGCTGGGCAGCCTGATGCCGGAAAACCGCAAGCGCGAGCTGGTGGAACTGCTGGCGCGGCGCAATGTGCCGCTGATTGAAGACGATATTTACGGCGAGTTTTATTTTGGCCGCGAACGCCCGCTGCCGGCCAAGGCGTTTGATACCACGGGCAATGTGCTTTACTGCGCGTCGTTTACCAAAATCATCTCGCCCGGCCTGCGCGTGGGCTGGGTGTGCGGCGGGCGTTATCAGGCCAAGCTGGAGGTGTTGAAATACATTAATTCATTCACCACCCCGGCGCTGATGCAGCAAACCATTGCCCAGTTTCTGGAATCCGGCTTTGACCGCCACATCCGCCGCCTGCGCCGGGCCTGCGCCGACCAGGTAGAACAAACCATGGAAGGGGTGGCGCGCTGGCTGCCCAGCGGGGCCAAGCTTAATCCGCCGCAGGGCGGCTATGTGCTGTGGGTGGAGTTGCCAGAAGGGGTGGATAGCGTGCGGCTGATGGAGGACGCTTACGGCCAGGGCATCAGCGTGGCTCCGGGGGCGCTGTTTTCGGCGCGGGAAGGGTTTAATAGCTGTGTGCGGCTGTCGTGTGGCTCGCCATGGACACCAGAGCAAGCCTTGGCCATGCGCCGGCTGGGCGAGCTGGTCAGCCAGCAGTTGGCGGGCGAGCGCCCGCTCAGGGCACGCGCCTGACCGGGCCAAGCCCGGCCAGACACTGCGCTAAGAACACGCTGATGGATGCAGAAAAACCGTGTTTGCCAAAAGCAAAATCCAGCAAAATCAACACTCTGGATTCCCGCCTGTGCGGAAATGACGATTTGTTCAGCGTTTCCTAAAAAAATACGGCTGCCCGGTTTACCCGGCCTGCTGTAAATCAGCAATCAGCGCCGCCAGAAAGCGTGCCGCTTCGGCCCCGGTGGCGGCGCGATGGTCAAAGGTCAGCGACATTGGCAGCACCCGATGCACCACCACCGCATCGCCCACCGCCACCGGCTCGCGCCGGGCACGGCCAGCGCCAACAATGGCCACTGTCGGTGGCATTACCACCGGGCTGGCGTAACGGCCAGCAAACATGCCAAAGTTGGACAAGGTGATGCTGTGGCCGCGCAGCGATTCAGCCGGAATGGTGCGCGCACGCACGTCCTGCTTCATCTGTTCCAGCGCGGCGCGCAAGTCGTCGCGGCTGCGCTCGGCCACATTGCGCAGCACCGGCACAAACAGGGCTTCTTCGGTGTCGGTGGCAATGCCCACGTCAATATGCGTCAGCTGGCGCACGCCCACCGCCTGGCTGTCATACCAGGCGTTCAGCGCTGGCGCGGCGCGGCAGCCGGCCACCATGGCGCGCAGCAGCCGCCAGGTGGTGTCTTCGCCGGGTTGCCAGGCATCGATATCGGCGTCGTCCACCAGGGTGACGGGCACCACTTCGGCATGGGCCAGCGCCATGTTTTGCGCCATGGCCCGACGTGGGCCGCGCAGCGGGGTGAGGGCGGCGACATTGGCCAGTACCTTGGCCACCCGCTCGACATCGCTGGCCAGAATGGCCCCCTCCGGGCCGCTGGGGGTGACAATCGACAGGTCCACGTTCAGTTTGCTGGCCAGTGCGCGCACGGCGGGGGTGGCACGCACGCCGCGTGCGGCGGGTTTGCCCACGGCGGCGGCGGCGTCGCTGACGGTGTGGGCGGCGGTGGTCGTGGTCATGTCGCCGACCACTGAGCCGCTGTCTTCCACTTCGCCACCGTCGTCGATGTCTACCAGCGCGCCGTCCAGCGCCACCACATCGCCCACTTTGGCGTGCAGGGTGAGCACTTTGCCGGCAAATGGCGAGGGCACGTCAACGATGGCTTTGTCGGTTTCGACTGAGAGCAGCGGTTGATCGACAACGATATGGTCGCCGGCGTTGACGTGCCAGGCAACGATTTCGGCTTCTTGCAGGCCTTCGCCCAGGTCAGGGAGTTTGAAGGTTTTCATGGTGTTGGGTTCCTGTGTGGGGCTGGGCATGGGCATGGGCAGTTGGCTGCGCTGCGCGCAGGGCCGGATTAAGACGGGGTGGCGCCCCGTGCGCGCCTGGCTTTCTTTGCTTCGCCAAAGAAAGCCAGCAAAGAAAGGCGACCCGGGCGCACGGTCAGCCCTGTGGGCTGACTGCCCTGTGCTTCTCGACAGTCAGGGCCGGCCCGGAAACTCGCGTCGGCTGTGCCGCCGCTCAAACAACCGTGCCGGACGGCTCCCTGACTGTCTGCGATGCTCGGCGCGCTTGACGGGGGTAACCCGGCTAGGCGCGACGGTTTGCGCGATTCAATGCCCTTACCTGCCATGTCCAGCGTATTGATCCATGTGCGTGCTTAGTAGGCCCGCACGCGTTCGACTGCCGCCAGGATGCGGGCGACGCTGGGCAGGTATTCTTCTTCCAGCCGCGCCAGGGGCATTGGGGTGTCAAAGCCGGTCACGCGTTCTACCGGGGCGAGCAGGCTCATCAGCCCGTCGCCGGCCAGGTTGGCGGCAATCTCGGCACCCACACCGCATTGGCGGGCGGCTTCGTGCACGATCACGCAGCGGCCGGTTTTGGCCACCGAGGCGAGGATGGTGGGCATGTCCAGCGGTTTCAGGCTGGCCACGTCAATCACCTCGGCAGACACCCCCTGTTCGGCCAGCCGGTCGGCGGCTTGCAGGGTTTCCAGTACGGATGGCCCCCAGCTGACCAGGGTGACATCGCTGCCTTCGCGCAGCACAAATGCCGCGCCCAGCGGCAGCGCCACACCGTTGTCTTCTACCGGTTCTTTCAGCAGCCGGTACAGCCGGGTAGGCTCCAGAAAAATCACTGGGTCGGGGTCGCGGATGGCGGCCAGCAAGAGGCCGTAGGCGCGGGCGGGCGAGCTGGGGCTGACCACTTTCAGGCCGGGGGTGTGCGCCAGCCAGGCTTCGGGAGATTCGCCGTGGTGTTCCGGCGCATGGATGCCGCCGCCCACCGGGGTGCGCAGCACCATCGGGCAGCTCAGTCGGCCACGGGTGCGGTGGCGCAGGCGGGCGGCGTGGTTGATCAGGTGGTCAAAAGTGGAGTACATAAAGCCGGCAAACTGGATTTCACACACCGGGCGCAGCCCTTGTGCGGCCATGCCAATGGCCATGCCGGCAATCTGGGTTTCCGCCAGCGGGGTGTCCAGCACGCGATGTTCGCCAAAGCGCTCCTGCAGGCCCAGGGTGGCACGGAACACACCGCCATTTTTGCCGATGTCTTCGCCAAACAGCACCACATTGGGGTCGTGTGCCAGTTCCCAGGCCAGTGCGGTGGTGATGGCGTCCAGCAGGGTCAGGGTGTTCATGCTTGCCCCCTTTCGGTCAGCAGTTGCTGGCGCTGGATGGCCAGGTCGGCGGGAATATCGGCGTACAGATAGTCAAACAGGCTGGACAGTGGCTGCACCGGGGTGGCCAGATAGCGGGCAGCGGCGTCGGCCACGCGGGCTTGCACATCGCTGAGCAGGGCTTCTTCGTCCTGCTTGCTCCACACCCGCTGGTCCACCAGATAGTGGCGCAGCCGGGCCAGCGGCTCCAGCGCCCAGGCGGCGCTGACTTCTTCCTGAGGGCGGTAGCGGCGGGCATCGTCGGCGGTGGTGTGGTCGCTCAGCCGATAGCTGACGCACTCCACCAGCGACGGGCCGTCGCCTGCGCGGGCGCGCTCGATGGCGCGGCCAATGCAGTCGCGCACCGCCAGTGCGTCGTTGCCGTCGCATTGTTCACCGGGAATCCCGGCGGCGATGGCTTTTTGCGCAAAGGTGGCGGCGGCGGTCTGCCGGCGTGATGGCACGGAAATGGCCCACTGGTTGTTGGTCACCACAAACACCACTGGCAGACGCCAGGCTCCGGCGGTGTTCATGGCTTCGTAGAAATCACCTTTTGAGGTGGCACCGTCACCCAGCGTCACCACCGCCACGCGCGGCTGGTGACGATACTGAAAGGCAAAACCCACGCCCACGGCGTGGCCACACTGGCTGGCAATCGGCACGGCAATCGGAAAATCCTCACGCGGGCCGGCAAAGTCGCTGCCGCGCTCGTCGCCGCTCCAGTACAGCAGCATTTCGGTCATGCTCACCCCGCGCCAGAGCATCGCCCCGGTTTCGCGGTAGGTGGGCAGCAGCACGTCGTCGGCGCGCATCACGCTGGCCAGGCCCACGGTGACGGCTTCCTGGCCCAGTGAAGAGGGGTAGGTACGCAACTGGCCGGTGCGTTGCAGGGCAACCGCCTTGGCGTCGAAGGTGCGGGTCAGCACCATGGCGCGGTAAACCGGCAGCAGGGCGTCAAGCTGAAAATCAGGGGGCGGGCAAGCGAGGTGGCCGTGCGCATCCAGATAACGGGTATACGGGATGCGGAATTCGGCAATCGGGGTCATGGTGGTGTCTCCTTTGTCGAAGCGTTGATCCTGAGAGGATCAATCGGTGCCCTTTGTGAGGGCAGTTCCACCATAGCCGAGTTTTTTTGGGCCGTCATTCTGCACTGCGGTAGCTGCAGTGCAGCGAAGGGGGTCAGCGCTATCGGGCCAGGCCCCACGCCGAATCAGGGCAGCATGCACGTCAGGCGTGTGGCAAACTGCCGCCACCTGCCATGGCCAGCTGCGCGCACCATCGTGCGATGGCCTCATACTGACCCACCCGGCACCTTGCCAGCCGGGCACTGGAGGGCACAATGCACCCCCGCATCCGTCACACCCTGCTGGCCGCTGCCACGGCCATTCTCACCGGCTGCGCCCAACTGGCGGTACACACCGACTACAACCCGGCCAAACCCTTGCCGCCGCTGCACACCTACCAGTTAGGCGAGCTGCGCGTCTACGATGCCCAGGGCCGGCTGGATGCCGACAACACCCTGCAAAAAGACCGCATTGCCCGTGCGCTGACTACCGCCCTGGCCGAACGTGGCATCAGCCCGCTGGCGCTGCGGGCCGACGTGCAGGTCAATGTGGAAGTGGAACAGCGCGAAGTCACCCCCATCGACCCCCGCCCGCGCGTCAGCATCGGCGTGGGCCGGGGCATCTACCCCGGCTGGGGCATGGGCTGGCAGCTGCCGGTGGCGCGTGGCTACACTGAAGGCCGCTTGCGCGTGGACCTGCTCGCCGACGGCGTGTTGCGCTGGCGCGGCGAAACCTGGCTGACGTTGAATCACGCCGGACAATGGGATGATGCACGGATGCTGGATGGCCTGCGGCAAGTGGTAGGGGCCTTGCCGGGCACGGCACGCTGAAGCGGGTAGCGGCGTAGATCCCCACGGTAGCAACCCGATTACCGCGCTTGTGTCCGCCTGGAGGACAATTCAGGCGGATTTGCGCATACAGCTGAAAAAAACGCTGGCGGATCATCCGGCCCTGGCTGACGAATTGGCGGCCTGGCTGAAACAGGCGCAGCAGGTGCAGGCACAGCTGGGGGCCACGCAACATGCTACGGTCACGGGCAATGGCAATCAGGTGTTTCAGGATCAATATTCAGCGCTGATCGGGTGCGCAATCGGTAAGTCGGGGCGGGGTTGCGCCAGCGATGCCCGCCCCGACCCACTCGCCTTGCCAACGGTGACGCCCGATTTCCCCCGCTTGTCCAGCCACCATCTGCGCCCTGTTTGATCCCACCCCAGCACGCTAATTGATAATCCTTATTTTTTGCGTTAGGATTTGCCTATTCCGCAATTGCCCACTTTTATCGATAGGTATGCCTGTGAAACGCACCCTGTTGGCCCTGGCCACCCTGACCGCCCTGTCTGCTGTTGCCCACGCTGAAGAAGTGGTGGTGTACAGCGCCCGCAATGAGCAGCTGATCAAACCGCTGTTTGACGCCTACAAGAAGGAAACCGGCGTTGACGTGAAGTTCGTCACCGGCCAGGAAGGCCCGCTGATGGCCCGGCTGAAGGCCGAAGGAGCAAATACCCCGGCAGACATCCTGCTGACGGTGGATGCCGGCAATCTGTGGCAGGCGGCCAATGAAGGCTTGCTCAAGCCGACCCAGTCCAAGGTGCTGGAAAGCAATGTTCCCGCCCACCTGCGTGACCCCAAGGGCCAATGGTTTGGCTTGTCGGTGCGCGCCCGCACGATTTTCTTCAACACCCAGAAGGTGAAGCCAGCCCAGTTGTCCAGCTACGAAGACCTGGCCGACCCGAAATGGAAGGGCAAGCTGTGCCTGCGCACCTCGAAAAAGGTGTACAACCAGTCGCTGGTGGGCATGCTGATGGCCGATATCGGCCCGGTGAAAACCGAGCGGGTGGTGCGTGGCTGGGTGGATAATCTGGCGACAGATGTGTTTCCGGACGACACCAAGATGCTGGAAGCCATTGCGGCTGGCCAGTGTGAAGTGGGCATTGCCAACACCTATTACTATGGTCGTCTGATGGAAAAAACCCCGAACCTGCCGGTGGGTATTTTCTGGGCCAACCAGAAAAGCTCCGGCACGCATGTGAATGTGTCGGGCGCGGGCATCACCCGTCACGCCAAAAACGAAAAAGGCGCGCTGCGCCTGCTGGAATGGCTGTCGTCGGACAAGGCACAAAACCTGTATGCCGACGTGAACATGGAATACCCGGTCAACCTCAAGGTCAAAACCGACCCGGCAGTGGCCAAATGGGGGGATTTCAAACACAACTACATCAACGTCGCCAAGGCTGGCGAGCTGCAGGCTGAAGCGGTCAAGCTGATGGACCGCGCCGGCTATCGTTGATGTCCGGCCAGTGGGGCGCACGGCCTGTCTGAGCAAAGTCAGGCATGGTTTTTGCAGAAACCGCCTTGCGCCCAACCCAATGGCTTGATTTAACCGCTGCCGTGTGGCGAAATTGCCCCACGGCATTTGCATTTCCTGCCTGGCCATGAGGGTTTGCCCCGTTTGCAGAAAGGCTTTTTCCATTGAATAGCAACAGCCTGTCTCCTTCTCCTGCCACCGCCGCGCTGCCTGGCTGGCGCTTGCCCCGGTTTGCACTGTCGCGCTGGCAATGGCTGGCCGCCGGCCTGAGCCTGGTGACGTTGATTCCGCTGGCGGTGATTCTGGCTTCGTTTCTGCATATCGACGGCGAAATCTGGGCACATCTGTCCGAATTTGTTCTGCCCCGTCTGCTGGCCAATACCGCCCTGCTGCTGGTGGGGGTCAGTCTTGGCGTGCTGCTGCTGGGCGTGCCGCTGGGCTGGCTGGTGGCGGTGCATGAGTTTCCTGGCCGCTGGCTGTTCAGCTGGGCGCTGATGCTGCCGCTGGCCATGCCCGCCTATGTGATGGCATTTACCCAGATTGGCCTGTTCGACTTCACCGGCGTGGTGCAAACCTGGCTGCGCGATACCTGGGGCAGCTCGGCGTGGATGCCGCCCATCCGCTCACGCGGTGGCGTGCTGCTGGTGATGAGCCTGGCGCTGTACCCGTATGTGTTCCTGCTGGCCCGCGATGCCTTTGCCACTCAGGGTCGGCGTGCACTGGAAGCGGCCCAGTCGCTGGGGCTGAACCCGTGGCAGGGTTTCTGGCGGGTGGCCTTGCCCATGGCGCGGCCCTGGCTGATGGGTGGGGTGTCGCTGGCGCTGATGGAAGCGCTGGCCGACTTTGGCGCGGTGTCGATTTTCAGCTTTGACGCCTTCACCACGGCCATTTATAAAGCCTGGTTTGGCATGTTCTCGCTGTCGGCGGCGTCACAGCTGGCGTCCTTGCTGGTGTTGCTGGTATTTGTGCTGATCTGGCTGGAACAGCATATCCGCGGTCGGCGTGCCTACCACGCTGGCCGGCTGGCCGCGCCCCAGCCGCGCCTGCCGCTGCGCGGTGCGTCGGCCTGGCTGGCCTGTGGCTTTGCCAGCCTGGTGCTGCTGCTGGCGTTTGTGCTGCCGTTTGGCCAGCTGCTGGTGTGGGCGGCACGGGTCTGGCAGGCCGACCTGGACGCTCGCTATATCGATTTTGTCTGGCATTCGCTGGCGCTGGCCGGCATGGCCGGCGCGCTGGTGGTGTGCGTGGCGCTGGCCTTGTCTTACGCCCAGCGACGCGACCCGCAGCCGCGTACCCGCCTGCTGGTGCGCCTGGCCACGCTGGGCTATGCGGTGCCCGGCACGGTGCTGGCAGTTGGGCTGTTCATTCCGGTGGCCTGGCTGGACAATCTGCTGCTGGCCTGGCTGGGCGAGGCGCTGCCCAGCGGCACTACGGCCATTTTCAAAGGCACGCTGGCGGTGATGCTGCTGGCCTATCTGGCGCGTTTTGCCGCCGTAGGGTTTTCTTCGGTGGACGCCGCCATGCAGCGCATTACCCGCAGCCAGGAAGAAACCGCCCGCACCCTGGGTGAATCCGGCTGGCGCCTGCTGCGCCGGGTGCATGTGCCCATGCTGCGCGGCGGCTTGTTCACCGCGCTGCTGATGGTGCTGGTAGACGTCATGAAAGAAATGCCGATTACCCTGATGACCCGGCCCTTTGGCTGGGACACCCTGGCGGTGCGAATTTTTGAGATGACTTCCGAAGGCGAATGGGAGCGCGCCGCGCTGCCGGCGGTTACCCTGGTGCTGACCGGGCTGCTGCCGGTGCTGTTGCTGGCCCATTCGTCGTCTTCTGCTCAGGCCCCCTCCCGATGACCCCTCCCTTATTGCAACTTGACGCCATCAGCCAACGTTACGCCCGCCAGACCGTGGTCGACCAGCTGTCATTTTCGCTGCAACGCGGCGAAATCGGCTGCCTGCTGGGTGGCTCCGGCTGCGGCAAAACCACGGTGCTGCGCTGCATTGCCGGCTTTGAAACCCTGAGCGCCGGGCGGATTGTGCTGGATGGCCAGTTGCTGGCCGACACCCGCCTGCACACCCCGGCGCACACCCGGCAAATCGGCATGGTGTTTCAGGACTACGGCCTGTTTCCCCACCTGACTGTGGCCGGCAATATCGGCTTTGGCCTGAGCGCGCTGGCACGGGACGAGCAGGCCCGGCGCACCAGCGACATGCTCGCCCTGGTGGGCCTGGCCAATCTGGCCGACAGCTATCCGCACGAGCTGTCCGGTGGCCAGCAGCAACGGGTGGCGCTGGCGCGCGCGCTGGCCCCGCGCCCGCGCCTTTTGCTGCTGGACGAGCCGTTTTCCAATCTGGACGTGGCCCTGCGCGAACGGCTGGGCCAGGAAGTGCGCGATATTCTCAAGGCAGCGGGGGCCACGGCGATTCTGGTCACCCACGACCAGAACGAAGCCTTTGCCATGGCCGACAAGGTGGGGGTGATGGACCAGGGCCGCATCATGCAGTGGGACACCCCGTACAATCTGTACCACCAGCCGGCCAATCGCACCGTGGCCAGCTTTATTGGCCAGGGCGTGCTGCTGCCTGGCGTGGTGTGTGCCGATGCCTGCATCCAGATTGAGCTGGGCGAGGCATGCAGCATGCGCCCGCATGGCTTTGTCGCTGGCACACCAGTCGAAGTGCTGCTGCGCCCGGATGACGTGATTCACGACGACAGCAGCCCGCTGCAGGCCACGGTGGTGGGCCGGGCGTTTCGCGGTGCCGAGTTTTTATACACCCTGGCGCTGCCTTCCGGCCACACCCTGCTGGCGCAAGTGGCCAGCCACCATAACCATGCGCTGGGCGAATCCATCGGCATCCGGCTGGATACCGCGCATCTGGTGGCGTTTGGCGTGTCGGCCCCCGATGCGCCACGTTAAAGGCCGTGTGGCAAACGGGAACACTTGAGCGGGCACAGGCTGGCGTATACTGCTGGCGATCCTGATTATTTGCTCATACCTGCCTATGTTTGCGCTGATCCCTTCCCAATCCACCGCGCTGGAACGTGCGGTGCTGCATTACCTGGCGCTGTTGCCAACGGGGGGCACCATGGCCTCCCTGAGCCAGCTGATAAGCCAGTTTCTGCCCAATACTCCCAAGCCGAGTCACACGCAGCTGACGCAGGCACTCAAAAAATGGCATGACACGGGATGGATTGTGGGGGCAGCCACCATTCAGCATGCCCGCCTGAGCCCGCAGGCGCTGGTGGCCGTCTGGGCCGATCTGGCCGACTATCCCGAGCGCTTGGTGCTGGGCCAGAGCGGACTTCTGCAAAAAGATTACCGCACGTCTTACGGTATTGCCGATCTGCAGGCCCTCCAGCGTAGTGCCTTATATCTCCAATTATTCACCCAGACGGATCTGGACGCAGATGGGCAAAAGCAGCTGCAAGACCATCCCGACTGGGCAGCAAACCTGTTTGGCCAGGGCGATCACGCCAACCTGTTGTTGCAATGCTTGCCAGAATCCACCCAGCGCCTGGTCTGGGCCAGCGCGCTGCCCTACTGGCTGAACACCCTGTCGCCGCTACCCTGCTGGCCGCTGCCTGAGCCGCCGGCATTGTCACCTGCCGCGCAAGACCAACTGGGCCTGCTGCAACTGCTCTGCCGCCCCAGCCGCGCGCCACTGGTCACCCCACCGCAGGGCAGTGCAGCCAGCATCCTGCTGGCGCTGCTGCGCGGCGAATTTGCCCGGGCGGTGGAACTGAGCCAGCACTGGCTGCAGCAGTATGGCTGCCCGCCAGGCAAGCGCAAACCGGTGGTGCCAGAATGGCTGTTTCATTGCTACGCCGCCGCCCTGCTCTGCCAGGGCGATGCAGGTTACGATGCGTTTCAGCACTGGATGGCTGAGCATAAAAAGCGGCCTGAGCAGGTGGTCTGGCTATGGATGTCACAGCAGAATGGCACATCGGGCGTGTCGTTGCTGGACGAGGCACCACGCACCGTCTTGCGCGGCTGGTTGGGGTTCTGGCTGGCGCTGAGCTGCCACTGGAGCGAGCTTAAGGCAGGCAAGCCTGCCCGCCCTAGGCTTCGCGAGGACTGGAACTTGGCCATCATGGCGTTGCGCAATACCCTGCGCAACGGCCATTACGCGTTTTGCGAACAGGAACTGACCGGGCTGATTCAGCGCCGCACCGGCCAGACACTCGATCTCAGCTGGCATCAGCACGGCACTACCCGGCCTCTGGCCGAGATTTACCAGCCCGCCCCGGCCTGGCAGCAGGCGCTGGCCACCCTGACCCGGCTGTACCAACCCGCAACCAGCAGCCCATCGGTCAGCAGCGAATACCGGCTGGCCTGGTTTGTGGAAGTGACCAAACATCAGCTGATTACCCTTGAGCCGCGCGAACAAAAATATAGTGCCAAGGGGCAATGGAGCAAGGGCCGCCCGGTGGCTCTGCGCCGTTTGATTGGCAGCGATGGCCCGCCGCCGGCCTATCTGTGCGCCCAGGACCGTGCCGCGCTGAGCGCCGTGCATGCCGAGCAGCAGTATTATTACGGCGGCTATCGCTATGAGCTGGATGCAGAGCAGGCGCTGCTGGGGCTGGTGGGCCATCCGGCGCTGTTTCGCACCGAGGCCCCAGACGTGCGCATTGACTTGCTGGCAGGCCAGCCCGCCCTGCATCTGGCGCAAAAAGGCGGTGAGATTCAAGTGTCGCTGTGGCCGCCCAAGCTGGCTCAGGCCGACACCCTGTTGCTGGAGCGGGAAACCCCCACCCGCTGGCGGGCGTTTGCCATCACCCAGGACATTCATCAGATCAGCCACATTATTGGCCAGGGTTTGTCGGTGCCGCTCAGTGGCAAGGCCCAGTTACTTGATGCCATTGCCCATATTGCCCCGCTGATTCCGGTGCAAAGCGATATGGCCGAGTTGTCCCAGCATCTGGAGAGCGTGCCGGCCAATGGCATGCTCTACGCCCATCTGCTGCCGCTGGAGGCAGGCCTGCGCCTGCAACTGCGGGTGCAGCCCCTGGCTGGCGGCAACGACTACCCACCGGGCGAGGGCATGATGTCACTGGTGGGCGAGCAGGATGGCAAGGCGGTACAAACCCAGCGTGATCTGGCTGGCGAGCGCCGTGCGGTCAAGGCACTGCTGAAACGCTGCCCCACGCTGGCGGCCAGCCCGAAAGAAGGGGGCGAATGGCAGTGCGCCGACCCGCAGCAGGCGCTGACCACGCTGACCGAGCTACAAGCCTGCCCAGCCGAGCTGCTGCAGTGTGTCTGGCCAGAGGGCGAGCGCATGCGCCTGAAGGGGCGGCGCACGCTGGCGCAATTGTCGCTGGGCCTGAAACAGCAGGGTGACTGGTTTGTGCTGTCTGGCCAACTGGCGCTGGACGATGGCCGGGTGTTGCAGCTGCGCGAGCTGCTGTCGCTGGTCAGCCAGCATGGCGGCCAGTTTGTACCGCTGGGTGAGCGCGACTGGCTGGCGCTGGGCGACAGCCTGCGCCAGCGGCTGGGCGTACTGGCCCAACTGTCGGATGCCAGCGGCAAGGGCGAGGGCGTGCGCCTCAACCCGCTGACCGCCCCGCTGCTGGCAGAACTGGCCGACGAAGTGGGCGAATTCAGCGCCGATAGCGCCTGGGATACCCATCTGGCCCGCTTGCAATCGCTGCGCGATTTGCCGATTGCGTTGCCCGAGCGGTTTCATGGCGCGCTGCGCGACTACCAGCTGGAAGGTTTTCGCTGGCTGGCACGCTTGGCACACTGGGGCGTGGGGGCCTGCCTGGCCGACGACATGGGCCTGGGCAAAACCGTACAGATGCTGGCGCTGTGCCTGTACCGCGCCGGGGAGGGGCCGCAACTGGTGGTAGCCCCAACCTCCGTGGCGCAAAACTGGCTGGTTGAAACCGCACGCTTTGCCCCCAGCCTGACGCTGCGCCCTTACCACCAACAGCGCAATCTGGATAATCTTGGCCCCAACGATCTGGTGATAGCCAGCTATGGCCTGCTGCAACAGGACCACGCGCACTTTGCCGCCGTGCCCTGGCGCACCGTGCTGCTGGATGAAGCCCAGGCCATCAAGAACCCGGCCACCCGCCGCGCCCAGGCGGCGATGTCGCTGCAGGCCGAGTTTCGTCTGGCTGCCAGCGGCACGCCGATTGAAAACCATCTGGGCGAACTGTGGAGTTTGTTCCGGTTTCTCAATCCCGGCCTGCTGGGCAGCCAGGAGCGCTTCAACCAGCGCTTTGCCACCCCCATTGCCAATGGCGACGGCCAGGCCCGCCAGGCGCTGAAAACCCTGGTGCAGCCGTTTATCCTGCGCCGGACCAAGGCCCAGGTGCTGACCGAGCTGCCGCCCCGCACGGAAATTTTGCACAAGGTGGCGTTGTCCAGCGACGAGCAGCATCTGTACGAAGCACTGCGCCAGGAAGCGCTGGCCAAGCTGGGCAAAAATGATGAGCAGCAGGCCATTCAGGTGCTGGCAGAAATCACCCGCCTGCGCCGCTTTTGCTGCCACCCCTCGCTGGTCTTGCCCAATAGCACGCTGGCCGGCAGCAAGCTGGCAGCGTTTGCCGAGATTGTTCGCGAGCTGCTGGACAACGGCCACAAGGCGCTGGTGTTCAGCCAGTTTGTTGACCACCTGGCCTTGGCCCGGCAATGGCTGACCGAGCAGGGCGTGCCGTTCCAGTATCTGGACGGTGCCACGCCCGCCAAAACCCGTCAGGCACGGGTCGAGGCATTCCAGCGCGGCGAAGGCCAGGTGTTCCTGATCAGCCTGAAAGCTGGCGGTGCCGGGTTAAACCTGACCGAGGCGGATTATGTGATTCACCTGGATCCCTGGTGGAACCCGGCAGTGGAAGACCAGGCCAGCGACCGGGTTCACCGGATTGGCCAGCAACGCCCGGTGACGGTTTACCGGCTGATTACTGCCGGCACCATCGAAGAACAGATCATCGCCTTGCACCACGCCAAGCGCGATCTGGCCGACAGCTTGCTGGAAGGCGGCGACATCAGCGCCAAACTGGACGCCGAAGCCTTGCTGGCGGTATTGCGCGGGGAGCCGTTGCCCGAAAACCGGAAGCGCTGACAACACCGTGACGGCGATACGGCGAGTTGTCAGTCACGTTGAAACACAAGGATTCATGCGAGCCAGTTTATGCCGGGTATCTCGGTTTCATTTCTGTTAAAACAAATCCTTACCTAGCCACAGCGAACCACCCGCCGCACCCCACCCCGTCATTCCCGCGCAGGCGGGAATCCAGGGGCATCCACAGCGTGCAGCGGGTGCGTGCGCTCACCACCGCTCCGCCATGCTAAAGCTTCCCACGGCGCACGCTGTGGTGCGGTCTGGGTTCCCGCCTGCGCGGGAACGACAAGTGGGTGAAACTCATGCCAGAAGAGGGCTAGCCTCCGATGAGGGATCCGGTTTAATTTTTTTTAAAAACAAAGCTTTACATGCAACGGCGAACCACCCGCCGCACGCCACCCCGTCATTACCGCGCAGGCGGGAATCCAGGGGCATCCACAGCGTGCAGCGGGTGCGTGCGCTCACCACCGCTCCGCCATGCTAAAGCTTCCCACGGCGCACGCGGTGGCACCGTCTGGGTTCCCGCCTATGCGGGAACGACAAGTGGGTGAAACTCATGCCAGAAGAGGGCTGGCCTCCGATGAGGGGTCCGGTTTAATTTTTTTTAAAACAAAGCTTTACATGCAACGGCGAACCACCCGCCGCACTCCACCCCGTCATTCCCGCGCAGGCGGGAATCCAGAGGCATCCACAGCGTGCAGCGGGTGCGTGTTCTCACAACGGCCTCGCAATGCTAATCCCTCAACGGCGCACGCTGTGGCGCGGTATGGGTTCCTGCCTGCGCGGGAACGACACGTGAGGTGAGATTCATGCCGAAAGCGCTCAAGTCGCCGTCCCGTTGAAATACCCGCGCGCCGGTGAGCGCGCTGACCTTGGGTATCTGTGCCAATGATCGGTTCATATCTGGGTGACTGACGACTAGCAATCCAGGAGCGTGATCGGGCCATGAGGGTCTGGCGCTGGGTGGGGTTTGGCTTATTCTGCCGCCTGCACCGGAATCGACCCGCCAATCCCCTTGATGCGGTTGTGTTCATCGGCATACACCAGCTTGGGCGCGTAGCTGCGGCTTTCGTCGTCGGTCATTGCGGCAAAGGTGGCGATGATCAGGATGTCGCCCACGGCGGCGCGGCGGGCGGCCGAGCCGTTGACCGAGATGATGCCGCTACCGCGTTCGCCGCGAATGGCGTAGGTGGTGAAGCGTTCGCCGTTGGTCACGTTCCAGATGTCGATCTGTTCGTACTCCTTGATGTCAGCGGCGTCGAGCAGGTCGTCGTCGATGGCGCAGGAGCCTTCGTAGTGCAGTTCGCACTGGGTGGTGGTCACGCGGTGAATCTTGGATTTGAGCATCATGCGTTGCATGGTTGGGTGTCCTCTGCGGATGCGGCAGCGTTAGCGCTGCACTTCGATATTGTCGATCAGGCGGGTTTTGCCCAGACGGGCAGCGGCCAGCACCACCAGCTGGTGTTCGCCGGCATGGGCGATATCCAGGGTGTTGGCGGCGCGGATTTCAATGTAGTCCACCTGCCAGCCGTGCGTGGTCAGGTCAGCGCAGGCGGCGGCTTCCAGATCGGCGTACTGGTTGTTGCCGGCGGTCAGCGCATCGCGGATCTGGCACAGGTTGCGGTACAGCCGTGGTGCTTCGGCGCGCTCGGCCTCGCTCAGATAGCCATTGCGCGAGGACAGCGCCAGGCCGTCGTCGGCGCGGCCTGTGTCTACCGGCACGATGTCAATTGGCATGTTCAGGTCGCTGACCATGGCGCGGATGATGGCCAGCTGCTGGAAGTCTTTCTTGCCAAAACAGGCGGCGTCTGGCTGGACAATATTGAACAGCTTGGTCACCACCGTGGCCACGCCACGGAAGTGGCCCGGACGGAATGCGCCACACAATTCGTTTTGCAGGTGCGGTGGCTCGACGTTGAAATCCTGACGGATGCGCGGGTAGAGCTCGCGCTCGTCGGGGATGAACAGCGCGTCCACGCCGGCGGTTTCCAGCTTGGCGCGGTCGGCGTCAAAGGTGCGCGGATAGCTGTCGAAATCCTCGCCCTGGCCAAACTGCAGGCGGTTGACAAAAATGCTGACAATCACCGCATCGCCGCGCTGGCGCGCTTCGCGCACCAGGGCAAGATGGCCATCGTGCAGATTGCCCATGGTGGGCACAAACACCACGCGGCCGGCCTGGCGGCGCCAGTCGCGCACGGCCTGAATGGAATGAAGAATATGCATGAGTCAAATCCGGGTTGGGTGGCCAGGCCGCATCCTGCCGGCGGGCCTGGCGGGGTCCATCAGAAACAGTGTTCCGGGGCGGGGAAGCTGCCGTTTTTCACGGCGTGCACGTAGGCTTTGACCGCGCCGGGAATGCTGCCGGCTTCGGGCATGAAGTTTTTCACAAAGCGGGCTTTTTTGCCGGGATAGACGCCCAGCATGTCGTAGATCACCAGCACCTGGCCGCTGACCTCGGGGCCGGCACCAATGCCGATGGTTGGCACCGACAGCTCGGCGGTGATGCTGGCGGCCAGGCCAGCCGGCACACATTCCATCAGCACCATGCTGGCCCCGGCATCGGCCAGCGTGCGGGCGTCGGCGCGAATGCGCGCGGCGTCGTCCTCGCTCTTGCCCTGCACCCGATAGCCGCCAAAGGTGTTGACGAACTGCGGGGTCAGGCCAATGTGTGAACACACCGGAATGCCGCGTTCGACCAGAAAGCGGGTGGTATCGGCCATGAAGGTGCCGCCTTCGAGCTTGACCATGTGCGCACCGGCCTGCATCAGCCGCGCCGCGCTGGCAAATGCCTGCTGCGGGCTTTCCTGATAGCTGCCAAACGGCATGTCGCCAATCACCAGCGCATTGCGCGTGGCGCGTGCCACACAGCGCACATGGTAGATCATTTCGTCCAGGGTCACCGGCAGGGTGGAGTCCGCCCCTTGCATCACCATGCCCAGCGAATCGCCCACCAGCAGGGTTTCCACCCCGGCTTCGTCCAGCATGGCGGCAAAGCTGGCGTCATAGCAGGTCAGCATGGTGATTTTTTGCCCTTCCTGGGCCAGTTTCATCAGGGTTTGGACGGTGATCTTCATCGGTAGGTGATTCCTTCATGGTTCGGCGCGCCCGTCTGGCTGGGGTAAGCCGCCTGACGGGCGCGCGGGGAGGCATTGGCCGATCAGCCAATGGCGCAGCCAGGCGGCTTACACGGCCACGTTAAAGTAACTGCGTTGCCCCTTGGCCTCGCTGATGCAGCGCAACAATAGCTCGAAGTCTTCCGGCTTATCAACAAAATCCAGCCGCTCGGTGTTGACCATAATCACCGGGGCGGCTTCGTATTGCATGAAAAACTCGCTATAGGCGGTGTCGATGCGCTTGAGGTAGCCATCAGGAAATGCCACTTCGTAGGGCGCGCCGTAGGCGGCAATCCGCCGGCTGAGCACCTCGACCGGGGCTTGCAGATACACCACCAGATCGGGCACGGGTAATTGTGCTGGCTGCAGTGCCGCCTGCAGGGTCTGGTACAGCGTCAGTTCGTCGGCTTCCAGGGTCAGCCGGGCAAACAGCGCGTCCTTTTCAAACAGGAAATCGCTGATCATATTGCCACCGTTGCCTTCTTCGGCTACCAGCTGGCGCAGGGTATCCGCACGCTGCAGCAGGCTGTGCAGCTGGGTGGACAGCGCGTGGTGGCCCATGCTCTGGTAAAAGCGCGGCAAAAACGGGTTATCGCGAACCGGGTCGGCGTACAGGCGCAGGCCACAGTGCTCGGCCAGTTTTTTGGCCAGTGCGGTCTTGCCAACGCCGACCGGGCCTTCAATGGCAATATAACGGTATGGAATCATGGGTAAGCATCCGGTTGGCAGCGCACAGCATCAAGGCACACCCAGCTGAGTGGCCGGCAGAACGCTCACCTTGTCGTCAGCCGGGCAGAATGTCAAGCCGGTAAATGCCCGACTGGTCACAATCGGCCAGGCAGTCCACCACCCGGCCCCGACCCGGAATCTGCAGTGCTGCGGCCAGTTCGGCCAGCGGTACCAGCACAAATGCCCGCTCGTGCATGCGCGGATGCGGCAGGGTCAGCGTCGGGCTGTCCTGGCAGTGTTCACCATACAACAGCAGATCGAGATCGAGCACGCGTGGCGCATTGCGAAAGCTGCGCACCCGGCCAAAGCGGGTTTCCAGCGCCAGCAGCGCCTCCAGCAGCGCCGGGGCGTCCAGCGTGGTATCCAGCCGGGCAACGGCGTTGACAAAATCTGGCTGGTCGGCATAGCCCACCGGGGTGGTGGCGTACAGCGACGAGGCACAGACATTGTGGCAGTGTGGCAATGTGGCCAGCGCCGCCAGCGCGGCGCTCACCTGCTGCGCGGGCTGTTCCAGATTGCTGCCCAGGGCAATATAGGCGGTGACGCTCATTCGCCGCTGTCCACCGGCTGGCCGTTGCCATTGGGTTTTTTCTTGCGCCGGCGGCGTTTTTTTGCCGCGCTGCTGCGCGGGCCACCGCTGTCACGGGCGGCAGCAATCAACGCCTGGCGTTCGGCTTCATCACCATCCTGAAAGTCCGTCCACCAGTCCACCAGTTCCTGCGGCACTTCGCCCACCGCCGCGCGCAGCGCCAGGAAGTCGTAGCCAGCACGAAAACGCGGCTGCTCCAGCAAGCGGTAAGGCCGGCTGCCGTCACGGCTGTCAAAGCGCGGCTGCAGCGCCCAGATTTCACGCATGGTGGTGGCAAAGCGGCGCGGAATGGCCAGTTGTTCTTCCTGGATGCGCTCGGCGGTGGCCATGGCGTCAAACAGCGCTGGAATCGGCTTGTCGCCCAGGTCCATGCGCCGGGTCCATTCGCGCTGGACCTGGTTCCACAGCAGGGTGGCAAGCAAGAAGCCCACCGACACCGGTTTGTCTTCGCGGATGCGCCGGTCGGTGTTTTCCAGCGCCAGCTGGACAAACGACGCGCCGGAAGACGACTCGGCAATCATGTCCAGTAGCGGGAAAATCCCCTGATGCAGGCCTTCCTGGCGCAGCATCTGCACACAGTCGTAAGCGTGGCCGGAGAACAGCATTTTCAGCATTTCGTCAAACAGCCGCGCCGCCGGCACGTTTTGCAGCAGCGGGGCCAGTTCGGCAATCGGCTTGCGCGTGGGCTCGTCAATGCGCAGCCCCAGCTTGGCGGCCAGACGCACCGCACGCAGCATGCGCACCGGGTCTTCGCGGTAGCGCTGCACCGGGTTGCCAATCATCGCCAGCTTGCGTGCATGCACATCGCGCACGCCGTGGTGGTAGTCGATGATGGTTTCGTCGCTGGGGTTGTAAAACAGCGCGTTGACGGTGAAATCCCGCCGGCGGGCGTCTTCTTCCTGGCTGCCGAACACATTGTCGTTGAGAATGCGCCCCTCGCTGTCGGTCACCGTGTCGTCGCCGCCACGGAACGTGGTGACCTCCACGGTTTCTGCGCCGACCATCACATGGACGATGCGAAAGCGCCGGCCAATGATGCGCGAACGGCGAAAGGCATGGTGCACCTGCTCGGGCGTGGCGTTGGTGGCCACGTCAAAGTCTTTGGGGTGCTGGTCCAGCAGCAGGTCGCGCACCGCGCCGCCCACCACAAAAGCGGCAAAGCCAGACTCCTGCAGGCGGGTGATAACTTTCAGCGCGGCCGGGCTGATGCCTTCGCGGCGCACCCCGTGCTGGGTAAATGGGATCACCCGAGGCCGCACACGGCGGCTGGGGAACTTGAACACACGGCTAAGGAGCTTGCGAATCATCGCTTTCGGATAAACAGTTGGCGAAACAAGGTCGGGATTATACCGCCTTGTGGCCGGTTTCTGCGTGAATTCGGCAAGATGGCGTCATTCTGTTGGCTGGCTGGCAGCAGATCGGGGCATTCAGGCAGCCACGGCACTGGACGAACAAAGGTTAAAAACCAGAAAGCACTTGCCGACACAAATAAGAATAACTATCATTTGATGGGTGTATTATCGTGGCAACCGTCCCGCTCACCGGCCCAAATCGGCCAGGCTGGCCCTGGGTGCCTGACCGCCCTGGCATGCGCCAGCATGCCAATCTGAATCAAGGAGTCCGCCATGTTGTCCTGGTTATCCCGCCGCCGCCCCGCCCCGCTGATTCCACGTGCCCCGCTGTTTCGCCTGGCCCGTTTGTATGCGCTGTCCAGCGCGGTGATTGGCGAATACCTGTGGGAAGAGCGTGCCCGCTGGCAACGAGCGGTGGAAGGCGCATGGACAGTAGAAGAATACGCCCAGTTGCGCGAGCCGCTGGCGGCAGCGTTGCGCGCCGTAGGGGCCGAAACCGAGGCGCAGGGGGTGATGGCCGAGTTTGATGCGCTGATTGCCCCCGGCTGAATCCGCCCCATAATTGTGCTGGCCAGGGTGGTTGTGCCTTGGCTGGCCAGCGTCAGCAAGCTAATTTTATGGCGCTGGCACAGGCCGTGGCGGCTTAAACCGACAAACCGCCATGCTGCACTGCGGCACTGCCCGCCAGAGTGGATTCCTGTTAATCTTGCCAGCATTGCCGACTTTGCCGCTTTTGCGACGCTACCCCAAGATTGCCGCCATGCAACACGACTACCTCGAACGCATCCTCACCTCCCGCGTCTACGACGTGGCCATCGAAACCCCGCTCGACCCGGCACCAGGCCTGTCACGCCGGCTGGACAACACCGTGCTGCTCAAGCGCGAAGACCTGCAGCCGGTGTTCTCGTTCAAGCTGCGCGGTGCCTACAACAAAATGGCCCGCCTGAGCGCTGAGCAACTTCAGCGCGGGGTGATTGCCGCCTCCGCCGGCAACCACGCCCAGGGCGTGGCGCTGTCGGCGCAAAAACTGGGCTGCGAAGCCACCATCGTCATGCCGGTCACCACCCCGCAGGTGAAGATTGATGGCGTCACCCGTCGCGGCGGCAAAGTGGTGCTGCATGGCGATTCCTACAGCGACGCCTATCAGCACGCCAAAAAGCTGGAAGCCGAAAACGGCATGACCTTTATCCATCCGTACGACGATCCGGATGTGATTGCCGGCCAGGGCACTATCGGCATGGAAATCCTGCGCCAGCACCCGGATCCCATCCACGCCGTGTTTGTTGCCATCGGCGGCGGTGGCCTGGCTGCCGGGGTGGCGGCGTATGTGAAGCGACTCAAGCCAGAAATCAAGGTGATTGGCGTGCAAACGGTGGATTCCGACGCCATGCACCGCTCGATTGCCGCCGGCCATCGGGTGGAACTGAAAGACGTGGGCCTGTTTGCCGACGGCATCGCGGTGAAGCTGGTGGGCGAAGAAACCTTCCGCCTGTGCCGCGAGCTGCTCGACGAAGTGATTCTGGTCGACACCGACCAGATCTGCGCGGCCCTGAAGGATGTCTTTGAAGACACCCGCGCCATTCTCGAGCCCGCCGGTGCCGCCGCCGTGGCCGGGCTCAAGCTGTACGCCCAGCGTCAGGACATTCATGGCGAAACCCTGGTGGCAGTGGCATGCGGGGCCAATATGAACTTCGACCGCCTGCGCCATGTGGCCGAGCGCGCCGAGCTGGGCGAACAGCGCGAAGCCGTGCTGGCCGTCACCCTGCCGGAACAGCCAGGCAGCTTCAAGAAATTCTGTTCGCTGGTGGGCAGCCGCAACATCACTGAATTTAATTACCGCTACGCCGATGACCACACCGCCCATGTGTTTGTCGGCGTCCAGATCCAGCGCCGCCAGGACGTGGCCGGCATGCTCAAGGATCTGGCCGACAGCGGCCTGCAGGCGCTGGATCTCACCGACAACGAACTGGCCAAGCTGCATATCCGCCATCTGGTGGGCGGCCACGCGCCACAGCTGCCCAATGAACGCGCCATCCGATTTGAGTTTCCCGAACGCCCCGGCGCGCTGATGCGCTTTCTGACCGCCATGCACACCGACTGGAACATCAGCCTGTTCCACTACCGCAACCACGGTGCCGACTATGGCCGCGTGCTGGTGGGCGTGCAAGTGCCAGACAGCGACCGCCAGGCATTCCAGACCTTCCTGGACGAACTGGGCTACCCCTGGGTAGACGAAACCGACAACCCGGCGTACCGGCTGTTTCTGGGCAATAGCCAGGCGAACAAACCATGATCCGCGCCGTGCTGTTTGACCTGGACGGCACGCTGGCTGACACCGCCCGCGACCTGGGCTGGGCGCTGAACGCACTGCTGGCCGAGCACGGCCTGCCGCCGCAGCCGTATGAAGCCATGCGCCCGATTGCCTCGCACGGCGCACGCGGGCTGATTCGCCTGGGCTTTGGCCTGGACCGTGACGACAGCCGCTTTGACCGCCTGCGCCAGCGCTTTCTGGACCTGTACGATACCCATTACGCCGACGACACCGTGCTGTTTGACGGCGTGCCCGAGCTGATCGACGGCCTGGCCCGCGCCGGCTACGCCTGGGGAATTGTCACCAACAAGCCGATGCGCTTCACCGATAAGCTGGTGCCCCGGCTGGGCTTTCCCATCGCGCCAGCCGTGGTGGTCAGCGGCGACACCGTGGGCGTGGCCAAACCCGACCCCAGACCCATGCTGCACGCCGCCGCCGGGCTGAACACCCCCCCGGCGCAGTGCATGTACGTGGGCGACGCCGAGCGTGACATCGAAGCGGGCCGGGCCACCGGCATGCGCACCGTGCTGGCCGACTATGGCTACATTGCTGCCCACGACGCCCCACACACCTGGGGTGCCGACCTGCGCATTGCCCAACCAGTGCAATTACTGGACTATCTGCCCCCACTTGGGCTATGATGGAGCACTGAATTCGTTTTCAGACCAGCATCGGGGGCGACATGGCTTCGACGGGGGTTGCAAAGCGGATGAGGGCATACCGGGATCTCAGACCCCCGTAAAACACTGAATTTATATATTCGCAAACGACGAATCTTACGCTCTGGCCGCTTAATTGCGCCGGACTCTGCGCTATCTCGCCCATCGGGTAGGTCGGGTCAAACCGACAGCAGAGTCATTTAGATGGGATCGTGCCGATCCGGGTTACTTGGGTCGGAGCTAAACTATAGGTAACTCGCCAAAGCACAGCCTGTCGGTCGGCGGTGTGGCGGTTAAATCCAGTTGGCCAGACTAAGTATGTAGAACTCACCGTAGAGGATTTCCGGACGCGGGTTCGATCCCCGCCGCCTCCACCAAAACATCACTTCATGGCCTGCCATGAAGCCTTGGAAACCCCGATAGCCTGCTTAGGTTTTCGGGGTTTTTATTGATCCATTGCGCAATTTGTCAGGCGTAACGTCCCAATGACTGTTGCAGCTTGCTGCGAATTTCTTCGCGCAGGCTCACCGGCTCCAGCACTTCCACCTGTGCTCCCATGGCCAGCAGCCACCAGCGCAACATGTCAGAATCCATCACCGATGCGGTCAGCATGTATGAATCGGGATCGTCGCCATCATAAACGCGCTGATCTGCCGCCAGCGGCGTGTCAGGCAAATGGTAACGGGTATTGCCAAACACCCGCAGCTTGATGGCCAGCGTGGCATCCGAACGCAACAAATAAGGCTGATTGCTGGCCAGATGCGCCTGCAAGGAAAAATCCCCCCGCTCAGCCGGTTTTTCCAGCACGACAATCCGGCTGATACGGCACAAGGCAATTTCGCGCAAGACGAGTTCGCCTGGGTTTTTGCTATCAGGTTTGCGGCACACCAGATAAAACATTGGCCCACGCTTGAGCAGCGCCAATGGCGACACCGGCTCCTGATTGCGCACACAGCCATCAAACAAGGTGTACGTCAGCGCAAGCTGCTGATTTTTTGTCAATGCCTCCGCCAGGGCGGGAAATACGTCTGACCGGATTTTCGGCGGCAGGCGGGGATAGGTTTCGCTGACAATCGCCACCAGTGGGCCAGCAGGGTGCGCCAATTGCCGGATGGTTTCTGGCCGGCCCGCCAGCCATTCATCTGGCAAACCGGCCAGCAAGACTTCGGCTTGTAGCGAGGCCGCCAGCGGATTGCCGGCTTCTGCCAACGCCTTGCCGCTTTGCATTCGTTCACGTAAATCGAGCGCCTGGCGCAGGTTTGGGCATAAGGATATCAACTGCTCTCTCCCAGCTTTTCCCTGACGCAAGCAAAGCTGATTGCTGGCCATGGTCAATGTGTGGCGCTGCAAGTTGCGCTTTTCACCCTGACGAGTTTCGCGCCCCAATTTTTTCAGCAAATCCGCATGACTGATCGAAGCCGGGTGTGCAGGAATGTAGCCGAGCACCTCCAGGGTGTCTTGACTCACGCCTTCCAGAATGCTGATCCAGTCGTCAACGCTGTTGTTCATCGGGTCATCGGCGTGCATAGTGTGTTCCATGTTGAAGCGATAAGTGGGTATACGGCTGGCACCAGTCAGGCCAGCGCCACAAGCCATCAAGTCAAAAAAACGCTGCAAGGCTCAAACAAATCCTGGGCGCATCTTGCTCGCGCCGGCATCACCGCGTGTGGCCAGCTCAGCTTCCAGTTCGTTCATCCAGCGTGTGGGCAACCATGCTGCTTGCAGCAGACGCTGGCGACGGCTGACCACGGCAAAATCTCCTGGCGTCAGGGTGGTGCATGCCGCCAGGTGGGCGGCCACTTCGGCAGGCAGATCGTTCATCTGGCAATCACACATCTGGCAAAACAGCGTCAGCGCCTGTGCCGATGTCAGCGGGCGAAACTCCAGCTTGAAATCAAAGCGGCGATGCACGGCAGCATCCAGCTGGGCAAACTGGTTGGTGGCGCAGATCAGTACGCCGTTAAACTGGTCGATCTGTTGCAGCAGTTCGTTCACCTGCGTCACTTCCCAGCGGTGAGCGCTGTTGGCGCGGCTGAGCAGGAAGCTGTCGGCTTCGTCCAGAAACAGCACGGCATTTTGCTCACGGGCTTCGGCAAAGGCTTTTGCCAGCAATTCTTCCGTACCACCCACGTAGCGATCCAGCAGGCTGGAAGCGCTCTTGGTCAGCAACGGCATACCCAGGGTGTGTGCAATATGCGCAGCCAATGCCGTCTTGCCGGTGCCGGGTGGGCCATACAGGCACAGACGCCCGGAACGCTGATGCTGGAGCGCAGCCAGCACCTCATCCACGGCCCAGCCACCGGCCAGATTGACATAAGCCGGATCAAAACCCTTGCCCAGCGCATGGTGGACTACTGATGCGCCAGGTGCTGACGATGTGCCCGAACCCGCCTTGTCATCTTCAGTCACACCGACATCAGGCAGGTCGTCTTCGCCAAGCAGGCGTTTCTTATTGGCCAGCAGGCGCAGAAACCCGGCATCGTGTTCCTGTGCTGGCAGCGTAGCCACCAGGCGAGCGGTATCAGCCAACATGGCAGGCATCAATGCCTTATCTGCCACCAGGCGCTGGCGCGTGTCATCACTCAGCCTGACCAGGTACCGCCTCAGGCAACGATCCACCATGCGCTCGCGCACTTCAGCCGGCGGCAACGGCACTTCCATCGGCATGGCAAAGCGGCGCAAGAATGCCTGATCAATATGCGCAACATGGTTGCTGATCCATACCGTTGGCACCCGGCTGGTTTCCAGCACATGGTTCATGAAACCCTTGTGCAGGCCGCTACGCCGCCGCCGGTCGCCATGATGATCCGGCAAGGCATCTTCAATTTCGTCAAACACCAGCACCGCATTGGGCGTGTGGCTCAGCAACTGCTGGGCCAGTAAAAACGCCTGGAAGCGTGCTGCGCCATCCATGGCGCTGCCATCTGCCTCACAAATGGGCACTTCGTAAAGCTGTGGCTTTGGCCAGCCACCCCGGCGCAACAAGCTTGGCAACAGCCGCGCCAGCTCAGTCTTGCCGGTACCAGGCGCACCATAAAACAAGGCATGAAAGCTTTTTCGCCCAAGTACATTTCTTCGCAGCTTCAGCGCGTGCGCCAGGGTAGGCAGCAGCACATCAAGCTGGGTTTTCATGTGCGGAAAATCCAGCGCACGCAACGTGGAAGATGGAGCCAGACGCACAATATGGCTCACCAGATCATCCACGCTGTGAATCTCATCAAAAAACACCCGCTTGACTGTATTGCTCAATTCCAGCATTTCCGCCAAGTCTGGCGCATATTCCAGGTCGGTCTGCACCACCAGGCCGCAACGCACCAGCGATTGCCGTTCATCCTGCAGCCAGCTGTCCGCCACCATGATCTTCACGTCCAGTGCGCTGGCCAGAAACTGGGCTGGCCGGGCATGCCGGAAATATCCGCGATGCACCAGTTCCAGCAAGGACTTGAAATCATCCTGAAAGTACACCGTCGCCAGGTAGCACAGCAGTTGCATATCGTGGCCGGACAAGCATAACCGCGACTGCAACTCTGCCAGCACCGCAGGCAGCGGCCAGGACAGTGGCGAAGCCAGATCAGCCCGCGCCAGGGCCTCACGCAGCACACCCTGCCCTGCGGTCGTGGTCAGCAATGCCTTCCAGTCGGCGTCGCCTGGCGTGTCATCATCGTCGTCCAGCAGCAAACTGGTTTGCCCCTGCCGGGCAGTACGACGGCGCAGGCGCTGTGGCCAATCATCCGCCAGCCATGGGCGCAACAGGGGGTAGCCATGAAGCTTGCCATGCTCATTGCTCCACAGCGCTGCCAGCCGGGGCATGCCCAGCAGAACGCGCAGGGTGAACAGCCCGGCCAGCTCGGTGGCCTGCATGCGTGGATTGAGCTCGGCAGGCTTCAGATCTTCCAGCAAATCAAAGTCGGGCAGAGCCAGACCCGCCAGCAAATCATCAAAATCATCATCAGGCTCACCCCGATCAATCGGTGGACAGCGCAGCACCACCACATCATCTTCCAGATCAGAAAAATCCCATTCCTCTACGGCAGGGGGTGGAGCCACAGGCACACTGCGGCTGGCAGGTTTTCTGGCTGCAGGCTTTTCTCTTTTGGCCATGATGCATTCCTCCGGGTGTCACATCGAACACAACTGCTGACCCATGTCATCATGACAACAGCCAGCAAATCAGTGACGCCATGCTAACCGCAGGGTGCGACACACTTTGTCGCACCACCGGGGCTGGACAGGGCAGGCAAATCATGGCACGTGCGCAGGCGGGCGCATGTAATTACAAGTACTGCTCCAGCCACTTTTGTCGCCAGGCGAAATTTTTTTTGATTCCACTTGGGCAAACTTCATGCCGTGCCGGCAAAGCACACTGCGACATGCGTTGACGCACCTGGCTGGCATACTCCTGTCGCACACGGTACTGCTACCGGTTGCCCGATAAGAGGAATTCCCCCATGAAAACCCTGCTATCCCTGGCTGCGCTGGCCGCCCTGCCCGCCACCGGCAAGAGCTTCCAGACCTACAGCCGCGCTGGCCATATTTCCAGCCATACCATCGGCAATAGCTATGGCAGCCCGCGTGTGCGCCATTACACCGCCATCACCCGCAGCGACTACCGGGGCCGCCCGCTGGGCGTTACCCGTTCACGCATCACCATGCGCCGCCAGCCTGGCGCCTATCGCCACCCACGCCTGGCCGCTCGGCCAGGCCATTACCGCCTCCGCGCCCATACCGTGCGCCATGCCTCACCACGGCTGGGCCGCTACAGCAGCATCACCCGCTACAGCTACCGGGGCCGTACCGTAGGCACCAGCCGCTCGCACATCACCTTCCGCCGCCGCTGAGATGTGTTGCGCTGGCACACTGCATATGCGCCAGTGGATGCCAGGCCCGTAATTTTACCTACAACGATATTGTAACTTCATCATTCATGGTGATAGGATCAAGCTATGCGTTTTTTTCGCACCCTGCTGGCTGGTATGACTCTGGCTTGCCTGAGCGCCTGCAACCCCGAGGCGCTGACCGCAAAAATTACCCCTCCTGCCAATCCGCTGAAAGGCGATTGGGAGCACAACGGCGTGGTGTTTTATCGCTTTACTGACACCGCCATGCAGGCAATGGGCGGCGGCAAGTGCAATTACACCTGGCGCAGCGAAACCCGCCAGGCTAATGGCCAGCAGTTTGAAGTGGTGCTGGTGAAGTGCGAGGGCACTAAGCAGGAGCTGCCATTTGTGCTGGCGGATGAGAATACGATGGTGTTTGGGAATGGGGTGATGTATAAGGTGCGGTAGGCTTAGCTCTAGCAAAATATAAGCCGATTAGCTTTGAGTACATTTTTAATGTAGCGTCTACAGAAAGCCTATTAAAAAATGAATAAAAAATATTTTGAAGAATCACGTAAAGATTGGTTTAACTATCTAGATTCGTACGATTTAAAAGTGAGCCATGTAAGGGAAAATCCTGATTATTTTTTACAGGTAGTATGGTTTACACAACAACCGCCTGAAGCTCTACGAGAGTTTCTCAATAAATTTTATGGCCATAAGCTAATTAGAAATACTGAAATTGTGTCTTTTGTATGTGCACTTGGAAGTAATTCTTTGGTTAAATTCTTTCAAGATTTGTTCTTGGCCATCCTATCTGAGGCACAAATGAACAATGTAAGTGATTTGTGTTTACGCCTAAAAAAATCAAGAAAACACTATTTGCAAACAGAAATCCCAAGCATCAAGTCTAATGATTTGTTTTCTGAATATTTTGACGAAGATGGTGAACCTTCTGAAACAGGGGCATTTCACCAATTCATAAATGCCACTCCTTGTCTTTTGGGAGACTTGCTTGATCATATTATCAAGTCAATTGGGAGTAATTTTCTAGACGGTAATGAAACTATTGGCAATGACAAAAAAAATAATCTAATGCCAGCTTTCTCTCAGACATCGGAGAATAGAAAATCAAAAAAACACGGAGAAAATAAAATTATGCCCCTTAGTGAAAAACCTGCCAGCATTGATATTTCTGGAAAATTTTATCAGCCATTTCTTTGTCAACGAACCCAAAATGGTGAGTTAAAATATTCAGAAGAAGATCATTTTTGCATTAGATCTGTAGTCAATAAATTGATGAGCCAAGAAACGAGTGCGGCACACCCAGGCATGCTGCTCGGCAAAATTCAATCAGGGAAAACAAAGGCTTTTATGGCCATAATTGGCCTTGCATTTGATAATGGGTTTGATATTTCTATTATTTTCACTAAAGGTACAAGAGCTCTTGCCAGACAAACTCTTGCAAGGGTGAATCAAGAATTTAGAGTTCACAGAAACGATATTAATGTTTATGATATTATGAGCGTACCTGATAACCTAACGTCCTATGAACTCAACAAAAAATTAGTATTTATTGTAAAGAAGCAAGTAGATAATGTTAATCGCTTTATTTCAAAATTAAAAGAACTCGACGACGATCCCAATCTTCGTCCTATGCTTCGCACACCATTAGCGCAACGCCGTATCTTGATTGTGGATGATGAGGCCGACTATGCAGGGATTGGTTTTTCTAGAAATAGTAATGGTGAAATTGAGCCTAATGTTACCATGCAACAGTTTGAAGATCTTCGCCAGAAATTGCCAAAAGCAGCATTTTTACAGGTAACGGCTACGCCTTATGCATTATATTTGCAACCATCTGAGCTAAAAATTAATGGCATAGCATTTCGCCCTGTGCGTCCAGCGTTTACTGAGCTAGTCCCAGTGCACGCCAATTATATTGGCAGTGATTATTACTTTGAAAGTAGCCAAGATGAAGATAGCCTAGCCAGTTTTTTATATTATCCACTCACGAATGATGAGTTGGTGGCTTTACGAGGAGAGAATAAAAATATCCGCTTTGATAAAAATGGAAATATTACGTCTGATGCTATCCAAGGTTTACGGTCAGCCATATATAATTTTCTGGTAGGCACTTGTATTCGCCGTTTACAAGACAATAAAGGGCGCGAATTTAGCTTCTTGGTACATACTGAACCAACTAGAGCAGCTCATGAATGGCAAGAAAAAGTGGTTCGTGCACTTGTAAGAACATTAGAAAACCAGAGCAAAAATAATAATCCAAATTTCATTAAATTTATTGAGTCATCCTATCAAGAGTTTAGCCACTCTATTAAATGCTTAGGAAAACATCTTCCCGACCTTAAGGACGTCTGTAGCTCTGCTAGAGAGCTGCTAGAAAGTGGAGCTTTTGTCATAACAAGAGTTAACTCAGAGAATGATATTGATGCTTTGCTTGATGAAGATGGCCAGCTCAGGTTGCGCACGCCACTTAATGTTTTTATTGGGGGACAAATTCTAGATAGAGGTATCACTATTGCGAACCTAATTGGGTTTTACTATGGCAGGCAGCCAAATGTATTTCAACAAGATACTGTACTGCAACACTCGCGCATGTTTGGCTTTCGCCCTAAAGAAGATCTTGCTGTTACCAGATTTTATACCGAGCCGACTATCTATGAAGCAATGCGCCGGATGCATGAAAGTGATATGGCATTAAGAGAGCAAATTAGTGCACAAGATGGCGACCACGATGTGGTATTTATCCAAACAGATAAAAATGGCGGAGTGATTCCATGTAGTCCCAATAGAGTGATGCTATCTAATACAACTACACTTAAGCCCTTTAAACGCATTCTACCCGTTGGCTTTCAAACCATCCAGAAAAGCAAGCTTTTACCTATTACTCAGGAATTAGATGAAAAATTGAAAAGCTTAAACGCTAATTCAAATGATTTTGAAAGGCCGTTTTCTATTGATTTGGGCGAAGCATTAAATATTCTAGAAAAAATTGCATCTACCCTAGAAATGTTAGAAGGGGAAGGGTATAGCTTTGACTGGCTGGAGGCGAAGTCCGTATTAAGTTATTTGGCTGGTCTAAATAGAAATAATAGAGTCTTATGTGTGGTAAGGAAGGATAGAAATATTAAACGTATCCTAGATGTCGGCAGTCACTCTAAATATGCTGACGCTCCGGATTCCACTAAAACAGAGGGTGAAATTCGTAAAAAATACTCTATTGATCAGCCTATGCTTACACTCATTCGTCAAAATGGTCAAAAAGAAAAAGGATGGAACGGAGCTCCATTCTATTGGCCAGTAATTTCTGCACAAGAAAATATTAAGACAGCGATGTTTTCACATGCCGAGGCACTTACGAAACCAAAGCTATAAATTGGGCCTAAGAGGGTGTTTACAAAATTTTAAGTAGTCAAGTGGACAACAACGATCTTGACTTGCTCCGCGTCCTTCTCTCTCTGAATTTGGCTGTGCACAAATACTTAAGCATGTACGTATAACTTGAACATGGAATTCGCTGATGGCTACACCAAGTTATTCGATCCTCGTACCCGATGAAACCCTGTCCCGCTTGGGGGACTACCTGCAAGCGGTCCAAGCTGGCCGGGCTCAGGTCGGCGTCCGCTTGCGTGACCGCCTCCGAAGCATCGACCTGAAATCGATGACGGATCATGACTTCCTTGGCGAGTTACTGGAGACCAAACTGCCGCAAATCTTCGCCGAGAGCGCCGTTGCGGGCGATGGTTCGGACTGGAATTCGACTGAACTCCGCTTGTTGGGAGATGTTTCCGTGGGCATGCCGGTCACCATCTTTGACAACGGGAACCACCGCGCCCCGATACCGCACCGGAACCCATTCCAGGGCACCCTGGTCTTTACTCCTGGTGCGCTGCTCTACAACGGTCGGGGACAGACGCCAGCGGATTGGGACGAGGCGACCGACTCGGGGGGCCAGCTCTGCCCGGAGGGGTATTACCAAATCTACCGGCGGAGATTGCTTCCTGCCTTCCGTTACATCAATCACTGCGCGGCTCAGCCTCGTTCCGCCTTTCTAACTATTCCCGGACTGGGTTGCGGGCAGTTTGCGGGTCCGTTCCACGGTCAACTCGGCGAACGATTCCGGGCGGTCCTGACTAGATTCCTGTCTGAATACGGCGCGTTGTTCCCTAACCTGAAAGCCGTTTACTACGACCCCTACGGCGAGTGCGAGAACGCCCGGCACGAAATACACGGCATTACGTTCATGGTCCGCCCATTGAGGGCCGCCGGTAACGGAGCGAAGTCACAGCTGTGCCCGCCGACTGCTTACGCGGAGAAGGGCGACGACTTCTCCGGCTGCGACTTGTATAGCATCGTGGCCTGGGATCACGTCTCCTGGCCGGGCAATGACTTCTTCCTCGGCTCCCGAGCCACGGACGACGGGGTGAAGGCGGCCGCGACCAATTCCATGACTGTCCTCACCGGCGTGGAAGGGATCTACGACCCGACTTACGGGATGTATCAGCCCCCCAAGCCCTTCCGCAACTGGAAAGAAGTGGTGGAGAAGAACGGCCTTCGGTTGTGGAACCCGGCTGTCGCCGACCGTCTATGTCAGTCAATGGCGCATACCGGATAGGATGCTGCTCGCCAGCAGGGCAACAACAGACCGGCTGTTGTTGCCCTGCTGGCGAGCGCATGGCGTGGATATGCGCAAGATATTCAGATCACTCGTCCACCAGCGCCAGCTGATAGCCATCAAACTGCTTGGTCAGTGCAGCGCGATACGCCCAGATGCTCACCGGCAGGTTGAGCAGCATGGAAAACCCCATGCCCATCATTTGCCCCATCACTGCATTGCCCAAGACGGCGCCGATAAAGCCGAAGATGGCACCAATCACCAGGCCAACCAGTGTGCCAACCACAGCCACCCGCCAGACAAATGCCCACCACATCTGCCCGACGGTGGTCCATTCTGCATCCTGAATCTTGATCATGTTTTGCTCCTGTTGTTTTGCTTACGCATGGCTTGAACGGGGATTCGTCACATCCCATCCATCACACTTGTATAAGGGAATGTCGGCACAGCTTTGGAAACCCGGCGGTATTGACGGCCTATATTCACATACGCACCCAGGTCACAGCCCCGCTGCTCAATCGACACATGGCCATCTTCGTGACGGTAAAACTGAAGCTCGCAGCCCTCTTCTGAAAAATGGCCGCGTGAGCCCTGCACGCTGGCTACGCCATATATCCCGCCGCCAGCAATGGTTCCGCTGGGGGAATATCCCGTCCCGATGAAATCAAACGCAATCTGCCTGGGGCCGGTCTGGCGAATGGCCAATTCATTATCAGAATTGGCGATGTAGCGCCCGGGCCATGGCATACCCAGGCCAATGGCGGCGGCCACCGGCTGAAAAAACCGCACTTGTGAACGGTATTGCCTGTGCAGGCAGGCCAGGTCTTTGCAGGCATTACGGGTTTTCAGCCAGTTTTTTTGCTGGCGGATCACTTCGCTGCGCTCACCATATTGCTTGGCCTGCTCAAACAGCATGGCCAGTTGTTCGTCCTGCTCGGATAGCGATGGATTGGTGCAGATGGTGCGTTCTACCGGGGTTCTGGCTTGGCCGCAGTCGAAGCTGGCAGCAATGGCGGGCATGGTCAGGCAGGCCAGCAGGGCTGGCAGAAGTGGCAAGGGGGATTTCATGGCTGCACCTTGCGCATCAGCGCCAGCCATTCGTTGCCGCCGCCTTCTTCCAGATAAAATCCGTGGCTGGGGCTGATGAATACGTGGGTGCGGGCACCATCGCTGCACATTGAAAACAAACTGGTGTACTGCGCATGCTTGCGCAGCTGTTGCAGCTGCTCATTGGCCAATCGGCGCTGGGTGTGGATGTCATCCTCTTCCGGGTCAAGCTCACGGATGAAGCGTTGCAAGTCCTTTACCAGTTGCTCACGGGTCAGGGTTTGGTAGCGGTTGGCATAGCGGCCAGTGCAGTCGCCCTTGCGGTTGGCTTGCTGAATGCGGATGTCTCCTTTGGCATTCAGCGCCAGCACTTCGCCTTGGTCAGTGCGCCATTTGCCCAGATACGGCTGGATATCCGGGGCTGCGGCCTGCACGCTGGCGGCAAACAGGCCAGCGGCAAGCAGCAGGGGTTTCAGGGGAAGATGTACCATCAAATGCTCCTTGGTATGTCATGGAAGACCATGTGGTGAATGTCTGGAGCATGATGTTAACCAAGCGCTGCGACGGGGCGTGTCGTAGTGAGGCCAGGCAAAGGGGCTTGACAAATGGCGGGAAGGGGAAATGCCATCCAGCTGGGCGGTGCGCTGCCCCTTGCGGGGTGACGCCCGCGATGGTGGGAGATTTTGGGATGCGCTGATTGATTCAGTAAAATCGTGTTTGCTAACAGCAAAACCCAGCAAAATCAAACCTCCAGATTCCAGCCTGCGCGGGAATGACTATTTTTTTCAGCGTTTATTGATGCTTAGGGATACGCTGAACAAATCGTCATTCCCGCGAAGGCGGGAATCCAGGAGTTTGATTTTGCTGGGTTTTGCTTTTGGCAAACACGATTTTTCTGAATAAATCAGCGTATCCTTAGGTTCGATGGGCGGTGTATTGGCATGGCTTGATGCCCAGCGCCTGCGTCAATCCTCCTCACACCGCCGCCGCCCGGCCCATGCCGCGCGCACCGCCTCGGCGCTGGCGCAGGGCGCGTTGAACTGGTCGCGCCAGCGCTGGCCGTTGCCATCGCAGCCGTCCACACCATAGGCATCCACACCCAGCAGCGTATCGCCGTCCGCCATCTCCCCGCCCAGTTCTGCCAGCAGGCGGGCCTCGTCCGCCAGACTCAGCGCCGGGGCATGGCAGTAGCGGCTGCCGGTGACCCAGCCGGCAGCACCAAAGCCGCCAATCAGCCGCAACCGCTCCGGGCGCAATTGCCAGAAGCTGAAATCCCCAAACGACAGGTACTGTTCTGCCGCCGGGTGCAGGCGGACAAAGCGCGCCTGGGCCAGAGCGTCCAGCGTCACCGGTTCGGCGTAACCCATCAGGCTGAGCCGGGGCGCGCCTTCGCTGGGGGCATAGGGATCAACCACCAGCAGGCTGGCGCGTGGATCGGCGCGCAGGTTACGGGTGTGTTCGGCCAGGCCGCTGATCAGGAATGCCGGGCAGCCATCCGGCTGGGCCACCAGGTTGACCGCAGACGCAAATGGCCAGCCATCCTGCTCGACCGACAGGGTGGCCAGTGCGCCATGTGACGCCCGGCGCAACACCCGCTGGGCCAAATGGTAGGGGTCTTTCATACAAACTCCATCTTGCTGGGCATGTTTGGGGTAATGCGGATCATTGTCGCTGGCCCTGTCCGGTGTGACAACAGGGCGATCGCCCGAACGCCTCCCCCCTGACAATCAATCCCCTCAGCACCGTCTCGGTGGTTCATCGCTTCTGGAGGTGTGCTGCGTCCTGCTTTTTTGGCCTGGCGCATGACAAACAAGCACAGCGGCAACTTGAGCCCATCCATCCGCCACGCTACACTTGGGCGATGGCACACCTTCACGACAACGGTTATAAATACCTGTTTTCCCACGCCGAACTGGTGCAGGAACTGCTGGAGGCCTTTGCCCCGCCGGGGGTGTCCGCCCTGCTCGACTACACCACCCTGCGCCTGGAAAATGGCAACTACGTGACCCCGGCGATGAAGCCGCGCGCGGATGATCTTGTCTGGTCTGTGGAGTTGCAGGGACGGCGGATTTACTTGTATCTGCTGCTGGAATTCCAATCCACCCCAGACGACACCATGCCGGCGCGCATGCTGCAATATGTGGCCGCGCTTTATGATCACCTACTGCGCAGCAAGGCGGTCAATGTCGCCGAAGGGCTGCCCCCGGTATTGCCCATCGTGCTGTACAACGGCGACGCCCGCTGGCGGCAAAGCAGCGAACTCTACGATCTGATTCGCGTCCATCCGCAGGTGCTGAAAGCCTTTCAGCCCCGGCTGAAATTCTGGCTGCTGGACGAAGGGGCATTCCCCGCTGCCGAGCTGGAAGACATGCACCGCGTGGTGGCGGCCATCTTTTGTTTTGAACACACGCCAGACAGCGCAGCGGCCAAACGCGCCATTCGCAACCTGGCTGATGCCGTCGCCCACTCCCCGTTCAAGCAACGCATCGACCGGGTGGTGACGCGCTGGATAAAACACCGGCTGCAGAGCAAAATGCCCGGACTGGCCGTGCCCGATGCCGAAGAATTGACGAAAGGGATGGAAATGCTGGAAACCAATATTGACCGCTGGGAAGCGCAGGCGATTGCCAAGGGGATGCAGCAGGGTGAAGCGCTGTTGCTGCAACGCCAGCTGACCCGCCGTTTTGGCGCACTGTCGGCCACGCGGCTGGCCAACATTGCTGCAGCCACGCCGGCCCAGCTGGAAACTTGGGGCGACCGGGTGCTGGAGGCCAAATCGCTGGATGAGGTATTTGGCGACACCCGGCACTGAGCGTGGACTCCCCACAACCCCTTTCTGCCACAGTGGGCCGCCACACACAAGCGGCGATGCGCCACCCAGGCCGTGAGGCTGACCGGCCAGCGGTGATGCGATTGCCTTGGGGGCGACAAGCCACACTTTGCCTGCATCGCAACTAATGGTAAAGTTGGCCCCGGCGCAATGTTGCAATGCAGCATTGCGCCGCAGGATCGCAAGGAAATCCCGGTTGCCGGGACACATCAGAAAAATAGAGGAACACTGACAAATGACAAAAGACGTTTTGGTATTGAGCGCCGTGCGCTCGGCGGTGGGTACGTTCAATGGCTCGCTGGCCAGCCTGGAACCGGCTGATCTGGCTGGCCGGGTGATGAAAGAAGCGATTGCCCGCTCCGGCGTGGACGCTCAGGCCATCAACTACGTGACCGTGGGCAACTGCATCCCCACCGAGTCGCGCTTTGCCTACGTGGCCCGTGTGGCATCGATTCAGGCCGGTCTGCCGATGGAATCGGTGGCAATGGCGGTAAACCGCCTGTGCTCGTCCGGCCTGCAGGCTGTGGTCAGCACTGCGCAAAACATTTTGCTGGGTGATTGCGACTACGGCATTGGCGGCGGCGTGGAAGTGATGTCGCGCGGTGCTTACATGCTGCCGGCGCTGCGCAGCGGTGCCCGTCTGGGCAATACCCAGGCCATCGACATGATGGTGGATACCCTGACCGACCCGTTTGGCGTGGGCCACATGGGCATCACCGCTGAAAACCTGGCCAGCAAGTGGGGCATCAGCCGCGAAGACCAGGACGCCTTTGCGCTGGAATCGCAGCAACGCGCGGCCAAAGCCATCGCCGAAGGCCGTTTTGCCGGCCAGATCGTGCCGATCACGCTGAAGGGCCGCAAGGGCGACACCGTGTTCGATACCGACGAACACCCGCGCGCCACCACGCTGGAAGCGCTGGCAGCCATGAAGCCGGCCTTCAAGAAAGATGGCTCGGTGACGGCAGGTAACGCCTCTGGCCTGAACGACGGCGCGGCTTTCCTGGTGCTGGCTGATGCCGCCACGGCGATGAACGCTGGCCACAAGGCGATGGCGCGTCTGGTGTCTTATGCCGTGGCCGGGGTGCCCAACGATGTGATGGGCGAAGGCCCGATTCCGGCTACCAAGCTGGCGCTGAAAAAAGCCGGCCTGAGCCTGGACCAGATCGACGTGATCGAATCCAACGAAGCATTTGCCTCGCAGGCGCTGGCCGTGGCCAAGGCGCTGGAACTGGATCTGGGCAAGACCAACGTCAACGGCGGTGCCATCGCCCTGGGCCACCCGGTGGGCTGCTCCGGTGCGTTGATTGCCACCAAGGCGCTGCACGAGCTGCATCGCGTGCAAGGCCGTTACGCGCTGGTAACCATGTGTATCGGCGGCGGTCAGGGCATTGCGGTGATTTTTGAACGGGTGTAAGCCTGCGCTGATGTTACCCCCGGCTTGAATCTGTTTAAGCCTTCATCGGGCCGCGTTTTGCGGCCCGATGGCATTTTCCCCTTCCCCCGGCCAAGTGCTGCGCCCAAAAAAAACCCCACAAAAAATCCATTTGTATTTTATTTAAGTACAAAAGCATGTTTCACCAAGGTGACGCCAGCGCCACCTTGCCGTAATATTTGATCTGATTTGTGATTGACTGAGCCCTGCTGCGTGCCGGTCAACACCCCATCATGATTTTCAAGGACATCCCCCCATGACCCATCCTCCGGCTGGCTGGCTCCAGCGCATGGCGCTGCAGACCAAACTCTTGCTGATGTTGATTACCATTAATCTGCTGACTGTGCTGGTGTATACCGGCTATGCAGCCTACGCCCGTCAGCAGGATGAAATTCGCCGGCTGGATAGCATTCTGGAAACTGCCAGTCATGCCGTGCCAGGGCTGCTGACGGCGGGTATGCTCGACCGCGAGCGCACCCCTGATGCCATCAGCCGCCAGGAATACCGCGAGCAAAGCCAGCGTCTGCGCCACTACGCCGACCAGACCGGGCTGGCGTATCTGTATGTGCTGGACATGAAGGATGGCAAGGCGCGCTACCTGATGGACAGCGCCACCCCGGCAGAAGTGGCCAAGGGCGACGCCGGGTTTTATCTGGAAGCCTATCCAGACGCCAGCCCTGCGGTGGCCAGGGCATGGGACAGCGGTCAGCTACAAGTGGATGAATACACTGATAGCTATGGTGCATTCCGCTCGGTATACCTGCCCCAGCGCACAGCCCAGGGACATCGCTATGTGATTGGTGCCGACATGAGTGCCGACAGCGTGGCGCAGGTGATGCAGCAGGCGCTGCTGCGCCAGCTGGGCATTGGCGCGGTGATGCTGCTGCTGGGGGCGGCTTTGTCCTGGCTATTTGCCCGCCTGCTGGCGCACAGTCTGCGCCGGGTGTCGCGCCAGATTGGCCAGATTGCCGTCAGCAAGGATTTGTCCACCCCGATCCGGGTGGCCAGCCGTGATGAAATTGGCGAAATGGCCGGCCAGCTTAACAGCCTGTTTGATGTGCTGCGCCAGTCACTGGGCAAGGTGCGCGACGTGGCCGAACACAATGCCGCGCTGGCGTCGCAGTTCAAGTCCAGCTCGGGAAAAATGCAGGAACAGGTGGCCAGCAGCGCGCTGCGCATGGACGAAATGGCCGGCGGTGCGGTGCAGATTGCTCACTCCGCCAGCCAGGCCGCCGAAATTGCCGGTCAGGTGCGCGATGAAGTGCAACAAACCAGTCAGCAGCTTGACCAGGCGCGTCAGGTGCTGGCCGAGATGATGCAGGGCGTGGAAACCAGCACGGCCAGCAGTGTCCGGCTGGCCGACGAGCTGCACGCGCTGAACCAGGATGCCAGCCAGATCAGCCAGGTGCTGGGGGTGATTGGCGAAATTTCCGACCAGACCAATCTGCTGGCGCTCAACGCCGCCATCGAGGCCGCCCGCGCCGGCGAGGCCGGGCGCGGTTTTGCCGTGGTGGCCGACGAAGTACGCGCCCTGGCGGTGCGCACCCAGACCACGGTCAAGCAGACCCACGCGATTGTGGCCAAAATCACCGATGGCATCGACCGGGCGGTGGAACGCATGGCCGACAACCGCCAGCAAGCCGACCGGCTCAGTGCCAACTCACAGGGCGCGCTGGCGCGCATTGATGGCATGGTCGTGCAAATCCGCCAGGCTTCCGGCAGTGTCGATCTGGCCGCCAGCCAGGGCCACAGCATCAAGGGGGCCACTGAACAAATGTCCGGGCAGATGGATTCGGTGAATCAAACCCTGGCCCACTGCGCCAGCGACGCCGAAGAAATCCGCGATGCCGCCCGCACCCTGGGCGACCAGGCCAGCCTGCTGCAAAGCCAGCTGGCGGTGTTCCGGTTTTGAAAGGTTTTAAAAAGGTGTGGATTGATTCAGAAACATCGTTTTAGCCAAAAAACCCAGTTTGGCGCGGGAATGACGATTTTTTGAGTATTTCCCGGCCCGAAGGTTTTATTGCGCGGGGCGGGACAACCCCACCACCTGGGCCGGCAGGGCGCTGCGCATACGGGGATGATACTGTTGTAATTGAATCACCAGCGTATGCGGTGGCAGCACGCGCAGCACTTCGCCAGCAAACACCTGCCCAGGCAAGGCAGCAAACTGCACGGCACAGGCCTGGCCAAGCTGGGCATGCGCCAGTTGGCTGGCGCTCAGGCTCACGCGCAGTTGCAATGACGCGGCGTCAACCAGGCTGAATAACGCCCGCTGCGCCTCACTGGCCGCCGGGGGAATTTCACCGCCCAACTGACCCTGTCGCTGCTGCACCCAGCCCGCCCAGGGGGCGCGCACCAGGGTGGCATTCAACGCCTGAACGGCTTCCTGCATGGCAGTTTCAGCCTGGCCGATGGCGGTCTGTCCAGCCTGTTCGCTGGCCTGTGCCTGCTTGAGCTGCACCTCAGCCTGTGCCAGCGCGGCGCGGGCGGAGGCCGAATGGCGCAGTTGGGCGCGGGCCTGTGTCAGTTTGCCACTGGCCTGTTCCAGCTCGGCACGCGCCTTATCCTGCCCGATGCGCGCGCGCACCAGCACTGCCTCGGCCTGCTGCTGCGCCTGCTCCAGCCGGGCAGAGTGCAGCCGGGCCAACACTTCGCCAGCCACCACCCGCGTGCCCACCGGCCCACCCAGCCACTGCACGCGGCCTGCTGAATTGGCCACCAGCGTCAGCGTGCGCAGCTCGCCCAACTGGCCGGATGCCTGCCACAGGATCGGATTGGCCAGCGGTGCCGGCCTGGCCAGCCAGACCCCAAGCCCCCCCACCAGCCACAGCACTGCCACCCACCCGCGCAGGCGCGGAAAAACGCGCCGGCGGACCAGCAATCGGAACACATACACTCGGACGGGCAGACTCACACGATACCTGTTGGGCAAAACATGCACAGCTTGCGGCTTCATCCCCATCAGATGCGGACAGGCTTGTGTACCGGCTGTGGATAAAGTGGGCAAGATATTGTTGTTATTCGGGTTTTTGCTTTTGCCTATTTTTTAGGCAAAAGTGGGGGCAAGCGGCTCACAGGTGATCCGGGCATCGTCCTGCCCTTCGCTACTCAGTAGCGCTTCGCCGTGGCGAAGCACGTTGATCGCGCCGACCACATCGGCGTTTTCCTCGAAACCGCATTCAACACACTGGAACCGTGCCTGCGTCTGGCGGTTGTCCGCCGACACATGGCCGCAGGCAGGGCACGTCCGCGAGGCTTGAAGTCGTTGCATACTGGTATTTTTACAGTCCACCCCCATCGACGGCAAGGACGGCTACGCCGTCCGCGCTATCCTTCCCCGCCCTGAACGGCGGGGCTTGCCGCGCACCGGATCATTCAGTTGGCGGCAGAACCCGAACCCGCCTGGATTGAGAATGGCTTTGTTCAGCCCAGACTTGGCCTGAACGTTTTTCCCCTCCCGGCTGTGGTGATAGCCGCAGCCCTTCTCTGCCCTCGTTGAAGGGCAAGATTTGCCGCGCAACGGATCAATGCCCGACCCACGCCAATCAGGCGGGTGTCGGGCATGCGGGTTTACCTGTGTTGGTATTGATACCGCTCATACCACCGGCGGGCGGGTGTCCACAAACGACGGGCGGGCTTCCAGCTTGGCCATCAGCGTGGCCAGGTTGGGATATTGTTCGCGCCATTTGATGTGCGGAAAGCGCAAATCCAGATAGTTCAGGCTGCAGCCCACAGCAATGTCGGCCAGGCTGTAAGACTCGCCGTTGCACCAGGTTTTTTCACCCAGGTCGGTGGCCATGGCTTCCACGCCACGGCGCATCTTGCCCAGCTGGCGTTCAATCCAGCCGGGGTTCTGCTGGGTGGAGTCGCGCTTTTTTTCCAGAAAGATGGCCACGGCGGCGTCCAGCACACCATCGGCCAGCGCTTCCCAGCGCTTGGTCATCGCCATCGGGCGGCTTTCGGCTGGCAGCAGGCGGGACACCGGCGAGAGCTTGTCCAGGTATTCGACAATCACCCGGGAGTCGTACAGCGCGGTGCCATCGTCCAGCACCAGCACCGGGACTTTACCCAGCGGGTTGTAGTCCGGCACCTTGGTGTCTTCATCCCAGGGGATGTCCACCTCAAGCTGGCAGTCGATTTTCTTTTCCAGCAATACGATCCGGGCCTTGCGGCCATAGGGGCTGGTCAACGAACTGAGGATTTTCATGGGCGGTGCAACAGTCTTCAATAAGAGGAATGAATCGGGTCATCATAACACTGCGCCAGCCTCCGGCGCAGTTGCGCACCGGCCAGCCTGCACACCCCGGCGGTGCATTATCTTGCCATATTCGCTTGCCGCTGTGGCGATCCTGGATGGCTTTCTGTTGTCAGCGCCCGTCAGACCGCCGCAGATAAGGCCGGGGGCGGACGGTTTGGGCCTGAGTGGGGGCTGAGGTGTGGCCGGCCCCCGTCAGGGCTGGGCCTGCACTGTGCCGTTGACCTGCACGCTGATTTCGCTGGCACCGGGGGCAAAGCCTGGGGCCGGGCTGGCTTCGGCGGCCATGGCCAGTTTGTTGCTGCGCGGCGCGCGGAACAGCTGCATGCCGGGAGCGCCATTGTGTTCCACCCGCATCTCCACCAGCGTGTAGTCGCGGCTGCCCAGCGCCCGGCTGATCAGCTGGGCCTTGTCGCGAAAGGCGTTGATGGCTTGCGGAATCAGTTCGGCTTCGGTCTTGCGTCGGGCTTCGTCCGAGACTGAAAACCCAATCTGGCTGATTTGCAGGCTGCCCTGCAACTGGCCAATCAGCTGCGAGGCGCGTTCGATATCGCGGCTTTCCAGGCGAATTTCTGCCCGACCACGCCAGCCGGTGATGCGGTTATTGTTGTCGTACAGCGGCCAGGTGCTGAGCTGACCGCTGCTGGTTTTGACCTGGCTGGCTGCTTTGGCAACATTCAGCGCGGTGGCGATGCGTTCGTTCAGCAGCGCCGCCAGCCGGGCCGGGCTGCTGTGGCTTTCTTCGCTGAACAACACGGCGTTGAGGGTGTCGTTATTGACTTCGCGGCGGGCGTCGGCAGACAGCTGCACCTGGTTGTAGTTCAGCGGTTCGGCCAGTGCGCTGGCGCTGAGGGTCAGCAGCAAGGCGGCGAATGCCGGGTAGAGTCGAATGGCCATGTGCGCAGTCCTTGGGTGAAAAGTGGCAGGGCAAAGCTGTGCTGCTAGACGGGTGTGGGCATGGCAAGTTCCCGGCTGGACTGGCAACGTCAGCAAGCAATGGGTCCGTGTATGTCAGTGTAATGGAATGTTGTCGGATTTTGCGCCATGCTGGGCTTTGGCCGGCAAGCTTCACAAGCGGGGGAGGGGTAGCGTTCTCTGGCTGGGTTGTTCGCGCCATGCTGACCTACAGCTTGAGCCGGCGCTTGTTCACTTTATCCAGGATGACATGCATGAGCATTGCACTGATTTATACCGTTCTCCCCGGTGATAGCTATTTTTCCATTACCCAGGGCATTGATCTGAGCGCTGGCGTCAGTATTCAGACGATTGAAGCCGCCAATCCTTCGATTGCCGCCAGCCGCCTGATGCCAGGGCAGGTGCTGAATATTCCGTCAGCGCACAATGCCAGCGAGATTGTCCTGCATTACACCGTGCAGCCAGGCGACAGCTATGCATTGATTGCCCAGCAATTGGCCTTGTGCGCCAACCTGACGGTGGCCGAGCTGGAAGCCGCCAATCCTGGCTCGGCCCCCACTGCGCTGCAGCCCGGGCAAACGCTGCAGGTTCCCCGCCCGCAGGATACCCCAACCGACCCGGTGTCACCGGATGCAAGCGTGCTGGGCTACTGGTGCTGGAGCTGGGACGCCGGCAGTGCGCCAGCCGGGGCCAATCTGGGCATTGCCTTCAGCGGCTGGGTCAGCCCGGACGAGGCCTTGAGCAACAGCCTGGCGGTGGTGAATCAGTTGCAGGGCAAGAAATTCATTTGTCTGGGTGGCGGCAATAGCAGCGGTGCCTGGAGCAATGACGCGGTGAACGCGGTAACCCAGGCGATTGAAGCCAATCGTTTTGCCAGCTATCACGGCATTGCTTACGATATTGAAGAAGGCAGCGCCGGCCTGGAAGCGCAGTTTGCTGCCTCGTTTGCCGCCGCCAAGGCCAAGGGCATGACCGTGCTGGTGACGGTCAGCCATTCCTGCCCGTACGGAATTACCGACGCGGTCAGCCTGATGAACAGCTTTTTTGCCAATCGCGATATCGACCTGCTGTCGCCGCAGCTGTATACCACCGGCCAGGAAACCAGCAACGACTACACCGCGCTGAATGTGCCATGGAGCGCTTACGCCCAGGCCCAGGCGGCCATTGTGCCCAGCCTTGTCCGCGCCAATCTGTATCCGTCGGCGCAAAGCTATTTTGCTGACCAGGGGGTAACGCTGGGCGGTTTTGTCCAGTGGGCGCAAAACTGAGCGACATCGCGCCGGGGCTCGCGCCCCGGCCAATACCGCTTACGCGGGCGCGCGCAACCGGGCGCAGTCGGCGCGAAAATGCACCAGCGCCACCGGCTGGCCATCGCGCTGGCGCGCTTCAACGGCAAACGGCTGGAAACCCAGCGCCGGGTAGCACAACAGCCCGGCCACATTGCCATTAAAGCAGGACACTCTTAGTTCCCTCACCTGCCAGCGGGCGTGCGCCTGCTCGGCCATTGCCGCCATCAGCGCCCGCGCCGCACCCCGGCCTCTGGCCTGCGGTGCGACAATCACATTGCCAATGCAGGCATACTCGCCCGGCTGCTGGCGGTAGCAGTTGGCAAACCCCACTGGCGCGCCATCGGCCAGCAGCAGCGTGCCCAGCTCACGTTCAGCCAGGGTGGCGGCCAGTTGCGCCACCGTCAGCGGAAACTGCGCCCTGGGGTGCAGATAAAACAGCGTGTCGGCATTGTCTACCCAGGCGCATACCGTGGCCAGATCCTCTGGCTGCACGGGCCGGTAGCCGAATGGCTCAAACGGGCTCTTCATCGCATTGCGGAATCAGCCCAAGCAGGTCGGTTTCGCCAATGTCCACCCCGCACTGCGACAGCAAGGTGCTGACCTGGCCGCGATGGTGGGTCTGGTGATTGAAAAAATGCATGATCAGGCTACCGGTAGGACGCACCGCCGGTACGCCTTTCAGGCTGTGGTAGGGCAGTGGGCAGATCAGGTCGTCGGCCTTCAATTCGGTACACCAGTCGACAATGGTTTGATCCAGCTGGTGGCGATCGGCAGTCAGCGCGGGCAGGGTGTCGTGAATCAGCACATCCACCCGCTGCGGCGCGCTGGTGTGGCGAAACAGCTCCAGGCTGGCATGGCGGGCCGGGTGGCGGGCAAAGCGCGACAGCCACACCCGATCCCCCACCATGATGTGATTCAGCGTTCCCAGCACCGAGCGAAAAAATGCGCCGCGATCCTGAGTCAGCATGTCATGAGGCAGTTCTGCCGTGGCGGCGTACAAGCGGGTGTTGATCCATTGGTTGTAGTCCGCCATCAAGCGGATATGGGCAAGCAGGGCAGGCATGATTCCCTCCGACTTTTTGTTGTATGGTGCAGTGCAACATAAGCGTAGCACAGAAGTGCGCCGGTTTGATACGTTCAGGCCCGCCGGCAGGGGTGGCCGCCAGCCAGGCGCAAGTGGGGTGCGCAGCAGGATATTTGTCCGACATTATGCCATGACTGGCTGCCAGAGCAGGTGGATTGGGGAGATTCCACCTGACCCGCGCAGGGGCTGACAAACATTTTATAAAATCATATAATAAATTCACTCGACTATCACTGTTGTCACGGAGCCTGGCATGTCCCCGCTTGTGGAAAGCTTTTACGATCCCGCCACCTGGACCTTCACCTATCTGGTCTACGACCGCCCCGGCGGCACGGCGGCAATCATCGACCCGGTGCTCGACTTCGACCCGCGCTCCGGACGCACCCACACCACCTCGGCGCATGCCGTGCTTGACGCGGCGCACGCACGCGGGCTGACGGTGGCCTGGGTGCTGGAAACCCATGCCCACGCCGACCACCTGTCGGCAGCCGACTGGCTGAAAACCCAGCTGGGCTGCTCGATTGGCATTGGCGAGGCCATCCGTCAGGTGCAGCAGGTGTTTGCCGGACTGTTCAATCTGGGCGAACACGCCCCGCGCGATGGTGTGCCGTTTGACCGGCTGTTTGCCGATGGCGAGATTTTTGCCATTGGCGAACTCAGCGTGGAAGTGCTGGCCGTGCCCGGCCACACCCCGGCTGACGTGGCCTATCGGATTGGCGACCATGTGTTTGTTGGCGACACGCTGTTCATGCCTGATGTGGGCACCGCCCGCTGTGACTTTCCCGGCGGCGACGCCCGCCAGCTGTACCGCTCGATCCGCCGTCTGCTGGCACTGCCCGACACCACCCGGCTGATGCTGTGCCACGACTACCCGCCAGCCGAACGCAGTGCGCCGTGCTGTCACTGTACCGTGGCCGAGCAGCGTGCCGGCAATCTGCATGTACACGACGGCGTGGACGAAGCCAGCTTTGTCGAACGCCGGCAGGCGCGCGACCGCACGCTGGACATGCCCACCCTGCTGCTGCCGTCGGTGCAGGTGAATATCCGCGCCGGCCAGCTGCCGCCAGCCGAAGCCAATGGCGTGCATTACCTCAAGCTGCCGGTTAACGCGCTGTGAGCCTGCAACTGTTTAATCTGCTGTGGGTAGGGGCGCTGATTGGCGGCCTGCAGGGCATCACCGGTGCAGGCGGCGGCATTCTCGCCGTGCCTGCGCTGGTGGCGGTGCTGGGCTGGGGGGTGTTGCAGGCCGGGCCAGTGGCCTTGCTCGGGGTGGCCGGCAGCGCTGCGCTGGGCGCGTGGGATGGCTTTCGCCAGGGGCTGGTGCGCTATCGGGCCGCCTTGCTGATGGCCTGCGCCGGCGTGCCGGCGTCCTGGCTGGGCAGCCTGCTGGCGCACTACCTGCCGGGCCGGCTGCTGCTGGCGCTGTTTGCCCTGGTGATGCTGTGGACCGCCTGGCGTTTGCGCCATCGGCAAACCGATGACGGTGCATTGCCAGCATCGCTGTGCCCGTTGCACCCGGATACCGGACGCTTTGTCTGGCCATTGCGCAGCCTGTTGTTGATCAGCGGGGTGGGTGCGCTGGCCGGGCTGATGACCGGGCTGCTTGGCGTGGGCGGCGGTTTCATTATTGTGCCGGCCTTGCGGCGAATTTCTCCGCTGCCCATGCACAGCATTGCCGCCACCTCGCTGCTGGTGATTGCGCTGGTGGGCGCGGGCGGGGTGGTGATGGCCGGCCTGCATGGCCTGCCGTTGCCCATGGACGTGGCCCTGCCGTTTTTGCTGGCCACCCTGGCCGGCATGCTGGTGGGCCGCCGCTTGTCGCGGCGCTTGTCGCAGGCGGCAGTGCAGCGCGGGTTCATTGGCTTGTTGTGCGTGATTGCCGGGTATTTGCTGCTCAAAAGCCTGGCACTGGTTTAGGGATACGCTGAAAAAATCGTCATTCCCGCGAAGGCGGGAATCCAGGTTTTTGATTTTAGTAGGTTTTGTTTTTGGCAAAAACGGTTTGTCTGAATAAATCAGCGCGTCCTTAGTGCCCCCTCTGACGTTGTTGTGCTGCCTTGCCGTGCTGTCTGCGGCAGCACACCTCGCCAGCATCGCTATGCTGTTTTTTAGCCACGCTTAAACGTTTCATTGGCGTCTGACCAAGCGATCAACGCAACTTTAATCATTCTGGAGAATGCAAGATGAAAACCGCCCACGACCTGGTGCTGGCTGCGCGTGCGCAGATTGAAGAATTGTCCCCGCAAGATGCCCAGCGCTGGCAGGCTGCCACGGCGGCGCGGGTGCTGGATGTGCGCGAGCCGGACGAGTTTGCCGCCGGCCACCTGCCCGGTGCGGTGAATGTGCCACGCGGCATGCTGGAATTTCGCATTGGCGAACTGCAACCCGACGGCGATGCGGCCATTTTGCTGTACTGCAAAACCAGTGGCCGCGCCGCGCTGGCCACCCAGTCGCTGCACAGCCTGGGCTACACCCGGCTGCGCTCGGTGGCCGGGGGGTTTGACCAATGGCAGGCCGATGGGTTGAGTGTGGAAAAACCGGTTCTGCCATCGTTTGAATAACCTGGCGGCAACACCGCCGTGCCGGTGAGGGCCACCCGCAGCAGACCATGCCCGGCGGCACGCTTCATGCGACTGTTGAGTTCGCTTTTGCACCGCCCATCCGCGCTGGTTGCTTTGGGCGCTTGGTGGGACAATCCGTGTCATACCTTGCCTTAACCGGATTGTTCGATGACTGCTGCCCGTTTTTTCTGTCGCATTGGCCTTGTTCTCCTGCTTGCCCTGGCTGCCAGCGCCCGCGCCGCGACACCGGGCCTGGCGCTGAACCAGCCGATGGGCGAGCCGCTGGCGCGGGCCATGCTGGCGCGGTTTGGCTATGGCGCAACAGAACGCAGCCTGGCCGAATACGCCCGGCTCAGCCCCAGCGCCATGCTGCAGCGCGGCATCCGCGACGGTGCCATGCTGCCCGAAGCGGTGCGCCAGCAGCTGGCCGTGTTACCTGGCTCCCGGCCAACCGACCAGCTGTGGCGCGAGTTCGGGCCGCAGCGTCAGCAGGAAGTGCACCGCAGCGGCGATGCCATGGCATGGCGCGCGCTGGATCTCGGCGGCCAGGCCATGGTTCGCTCCGTCGTGCATCGGCGCTTGCTGGCCATGGCCAATAGCGACAATCCGGCGCATGAAAGCCTGCTGAGCTTCTGGCTGAACCATTTTTCCGTGCATGTCTACCGGGGGTGGGTGCGCTGGGTGGCCAACGACTACGCCAGCCAGCTTGAAACCGCCATGGCGGATGACCGGTTTGAAACCCTGTTGCGCGCCAGTTTTTACCATCTGGCCATGCATAGCTATCTGGATAATCTGTCCACCGTGTCCCCCGACAGCCCGCTGGGCCGGCGTGGGCGCAGCCGACAAAACGAAAACCTGGCGCGCGAGCTTCTGGAACTGCACACCCTGGGCGTAAATGGTGGCTATACCCAGGCCGATGTGCAGGCGCTGGCGCGCATCATCAGCGGCGTGGCACCGCCGGATCTGGCCGACCCGGCCAGCCTGGCCGAAGGACGTGGCGGTTTTGTGCTCGACCCGGCGCGTCAGGATGATGGCGACAAAACCCTGCTTGGCCAGCATTACCCGGCTGGCGGCGGTCGCGCCGATATCGACCGGGCGCTGCACCAGCTGGCCAGCCATCCGGCCACTGCCCGGCATATCAGCCACAAACTGGCCGTGCGATTCCTGTCCGACCAGCCGTCCGAGGCGCTGGTGGCGCGCATGGCGCAGGTGTTTGTGCGTACGCAGGGCCGGGTGTCAGCCACTTTGTCGGTGTTGCTGGCCAGCGCGGAATTTACCCGCAGCCTGCAGCCGCCAGGCAAATTTCGCGAACCGCTGGACTATGTGCTGGCGCTGAGCCGGGCGGTGTGCCAGGAACGCCCGATCCTTTATACCGAACCTTTGCTGGTGGCCTTGCTGGGCATGGGGCAGGCACCGTTCATGCATGTGTCCCCGGAAGGCTATGGCGCGCGGCAAAGCGACTGGCTGTCCCCGCTGGCAATGGTGCAGCGGGTACGGGTGGCCGACAACCTGGCCATGCAGCGCTGGCGACTGACCGGCCCCGGCGACGCGCCACAGCCCTGCCTGATTGACCCGGCCGCGCTGGCGCACAGCCTGGGGCCGGCGGCAGCCAGCACGCAGGCGGCGCTAACTGGGCTGGACGCCCGCCAGCAAGTGGTGGTCCGGCTGGCGGCACCGGAGGGATTGTGGCGTTAAGTGCGCACCCGCTGGGGGTTAGGAATACGCTGAAAAAATCGTCATTCCCGCGCAGGCGGGAATCCAGAATGTTGATTTTGCGGGATGTTGCTGTTGGCAAACACGATTTTTCTGATTCAGTCCGCGCGTCCTTAGCGACCGCCCGCCATCGCCTGCGCCGGGGTCATGCCCTTGGGCAGGATGATCCACATTTCGCCGGTCTGCTTCATCCGGCCCGCCTGCTCGCCGGCTTCACGGCCAAAGCCCCAGAAAAAGTCGGCGCGCACTGCGCCGCGAATCGCCCCGCCGGTATCCTGAGCGTACATCAGCCGTTGCAGTGGCTGGTTGCTCATCGGATAGCTGGTGGACAACCACACTGGCGCACCCAGCGGGGTGTAGCGCGGATCCACCGCAATGCTGTAGCCATCGGTCAGTGGCACACCCAGCGCGCCCAGCGGGCCGCCTTGGGTGTTGTTCAGCCGGCGGAAAAACACATAGCTGGGATTGCTGTTCAACAGCTCGGCCAGGCGTGCCGGGTTGGCCTGCGCCCAGGCCTGAATGCCCTGCATGGTGGCCTGGCCTGCGGTCAGCTCCCCCTTGTCGATCAGCCATTTGCCAATCGATTTATACGGAAAACCATTCTGGTCGGCATAGCCCACCCGCATCAGTTCACCATTGGCCAGCTCCACCCGGCCTGAGCCCTGCACCTGCAGGAAAAACAGCTCGATCGGATCTTCCACCCAGGCCAGCACCTCGGCGCGCTCCACCCCACGCCCGGCTTCAATCTCGCTGCGGGTCCAGTACGGCACCACCTTGTTGCCCTGCACCCGACCGCGCAGGCGCAGGTTTTTCAGTTCCGGATAAATACTGGCCAGGTCTACGGTCAGTAAATCCGCCGGTGGTGCATAAATCGGGTAACGGCCACGCGCGCTGCGCTGGCTGTCGCCACGCAACAGCGGTTCGTAATAGCCGGTGACCAGGCCCTGCAGTTTGTCGCCATCGCTCAAGCGGTAGGGGGTGAAGCGGGTTTGGTAGAACTGACGCACGGCGTCGGGCTGGCGCGCGTCCACCTGAGCGGCGGCGTCGCAGCTGGCACGCCAGCCGGCGCGTTTGCCCAGCGTCTTGCAGCTTTCGCTGAAGGCGCTGAAACCTTCGGCCAGATTGGCCACATTCCAACCCGGCAGGGCGGCCCAGGTGACCGGGATATATTTGGCGTCGGCATCGCTGGCGGGCACGGGCGCTTTGACCACTGGGCCAGTGGGGCGCGGTGGCGTGGATGGCGTGGGCGTGACTGGCGGCGTTGGGGTGGGGGTCACCGGCGGGCGTGCGGGCGGCGGGGGCGGCGCGGTCACGCAAGCAGCCAGCACCAGGGCGGCGCACAGGGACAGAATCGAACGTAAGGTCATCGGGCTGCACAAATGAGAATTAAGCCAACACCGATTGTACCTGAACCCCGGGGGGAGGCGGGCTGGAGTGAGCGCGGGAACAACCGCCCGCGCGCCTTGCCTTCACGCCCGCAAGCGCCGGTACAGCGTGGCCCGACTGATGCCCAGCTGGCGGGCGGCAGCGGAAATATTGCCGCCGCAGGCACTCAGGGTGTGCTGCATGGCGCGCTGCTCGATATCCGCCAGCCGGCTGGCCTGGCTATGGCTGGTCAGCAGGGAGGGCGGCGGCATCCGCATGGAAAAATCTTCGTCCAGATGACAGCAATCCAGCGCTTCCCGCGGATCGTCGCGGCTGGCCAGCGCTGAGCGCAGCACGCTGCGCAGCTGGCGCAGGTTGCCCGGCCAGGGATGTTGTTCCAGCCAGCGGCCAAGCGCCGGGCTCAGGTTCACCGGCAGGCCGTGGTTTTCTTCTGCCAGCAGGTGCTGACACAGCGCCAGGCGGTCGCTGCGCTCGCGCAGCGCCGGCAGGCGCACGCGCACCCCGGCCAGCCGGTAGTATAAATCTTCGCGAAACCGCCCTTCGGCCACCGCCTGACGCAGGTCGCGGTGGGTGGCGCAGACAATGGCAATATCCACCGGCTGGGCCTGACGCCCGCCCAGCGGACACACCTCGCGCTCCTGCAGCACCCGCAGCAAATGCGCCTGCAGGCTGAGCGGCATATCGCCAATTTCATCCAGAAACAGTGTGCCGCCGTTCGCCTGGGCAATCCGGCCAACATGGCCCTTGCGCCGCGCACCGGTAAATGCGCCGTCTTCGTAGCCAAACAGCTCGGATTCGATCAACCCTTCTGGAATTGCCGCGCAGTTCAGCGCCACAAACGGACCATTGCGCCGGGGGCTGCTGCGATGAAACGCCTGGGCAAACACTTCTTTGCCGGTGCCGGTTTCGCCTTCGATCAGCAGCGGAATATCCTTGCCGACAATGCGCAAGGCCCGCCGCGCCGCGCTGTCCAGCTGCGGATCGCCGCCGGTCAGCGCCATCAGCGTGCGTGGCAGGCCCGGACTGGGGGCCGCGCTCAGCAGGGAAGGCGGCAACGGGTCGTCGGTCACCACCCGGCGCACATGGCCGCGCCACAGCCGGCCCTGATGGTCGGCCAGCGGGTGGCTCTGGCCGGGCGCGTGCAGCGCGCGCTGGGTCCAGCTGGCAAAGTCATCGGCAAACAGCTGGGCAAAACGCCAGCTGGGCAGCACCCTGGCGTCGGGGGCAAACTGGTGGCGGGCCGGCGCACAGGCGGCCAGCCAATCGCCGTGCGCGCTGAACACCAGTTGGTATTCCGCCCCGGCCTTGCCGCTGGCGTCAGCGTCGGCCACGCTGAGCAGCCAGTGGCCAGCTGCCTGCTGGTGCAGCAGGCGCTGTTCAATGCCTTGTGCGGCCAGGCTGACCAGTGCCAGGGTGTGTGGCTGGCGGTGCCGACACGGCCCGGTGATGCCCAGCACCCCGGCGCGCCGGCCACAGGGCAGGCGCAGCGGCGTGGCAGCACAGGTAAGCTGGCGCAAGGCGGCCAGATAATGTTCCGGGCCATGCACGGTCAGCGCCTGGTCGGCTTCCAGCGCCGTGCCAATGGCATTGGTGCCACAGCGCGCCTCGCGCCAGTCTGCGCCCAGTTGCAGGCCCAGCGCGTCCAGCTGGTCGAGCAACACCGGCTCGCCCAGCCGGTCCACCACCACCCCGTCGGCATTGGCCAGCACCACTGCGCTGCCGCTGGCGGCCAGCTGGCTGGCCAGGGTGGCCAGCAAGGGTGCCGCCGCCCGCAACAAGGCACCCGCCTGCTGGCGCAGCGCATACGCCTGGCTGGCGCTGGCCTGGCCGGCGGGCAGGCTGTGGCTGGACAGGCCGGCAGCCTGACAGCGTTGCCACGACTGCGCCAACAGGGTGGGCAGCGGGCTGCGGGTGTCACCCAGCTCGGGCGGGAGGGAAGTTTCCAGGGCCATCGGCAGTTCCTCGTCGGCGTTTTCTTGTTCGACATCCAGCAGGCGGGCCATGCGTTGCGTGCTCTGCCATCTGGCTTTCTACAAGTAAACCGCCGTATCGGGCTATCCGCCCTTGGTCGGGGTGCCGCCGTTGGGCCGCGCCGGCAGGGCGCGGCCAGCCCCTATCGGGCCAGCAACACGCAGGCCAGCGCCAACCCGGCGGGCAGCGCCTGCACCCACCAGATTTTGCGGCTGACGGTGCAGCCGCCGTACACGCCGGCCACGATCACGCAGCCCAGAAAAAACTCGGCCAGCCCCGCCGGGCTGCCCGGCCACAGCGACCACAGCAGGCCAGCGGCCAGAAAGCCGTTGTACAGGCCCTGATTGGCCGCCAGCGTGCGGCTTTGCGCGGCATATTCCGCGCTCAGGCCAAACACCCGCCGCCCGGTGGGACGTGTCCACAAAAACATTTCCAGCACCAGAAAATACCCGTGCAACGCCGCCACCAGGGCGGTCAGCCCGATTGCCAGTGCAGCCCACATGATTCACTCCTTGCGTGATTGAAAAAATATTGAAAACGCGCTGGCAACTTACTGGTATTGCGGTTGCGGCAGGGAGGAAAAGTCCACTCTGGCCAGGCTGGCAAAAATTGCCATCAACCCGGCGCTGGGCGGTGCCAGCTTGCGTTCGGCCAGATTCAGCCAGGCACCGTACACCCGGTGGGTGGCGGCCAGGCTGCCGTCGGCCTTGTGCATGTCCTGGCGGATTTTCCAGCGGCCATAGTCCGGTGTGGCGGCTTCCAGGCGCAGGGAAATCTCCAGACGCTCGCCCAGATGGACTTCACGGAAGTAATCGGTACTTTCCTGGAATAACACCGGGCCCAGGCCAAGGCGGGCAAAATCCTGGCCAGCAAATCCATGGTGGCTGAGCCAGCCCAGCCGGGCGTGGGTGCACAAATCGGCGTAGGCGCTGTGGCGCATATGCTGGTTGGCGTCGAGATCAGCCCAGCGGACTTCGACGGATTGGGTGAAAATAGCGTCTGACACTGTGAACCTCCTTCAAAAAAAGAACGATCGTTCTTTTTTACAGCAAAATCGCCCGGATGACCAGAATGACCCGCAAAAAAAACCAGACTCGTGAGCATATTCTGCACCACGCCCTCGCCCTGGCCAGCCAGGTGGGCATTGCCGGCCTGACCATTGGCCAGGTGGCCGAGGCGTGCGGATTATCCAAAAGCGGGATGTTTGCCCATTTTGGCAGCAAGGAAGCGTTGCAGCTGGCGGTAGTGGAAACCGCCCAGTTGCAGTTTGTCAGCGAGACGTTCCAGCCGATTCTGGCGCTGCCACGCGGCTTGCCGCGCTTGCAGGCGCTGATGGATGCCTGGCTGGCGTGGCTGGACCAGGCCCGCTATCCGGGCGGTTGCCCATTGCTGGCGGCGGTGTACGAGTTTGACGATCAACCGGGGGCGGTGCGCGACGCGCTGGTGCGCGGGCAGGGCTGGCAGCGCGACACCGTGCTGCGGCTGGCACAGGCAGCGGTGGCGCAACAGCAGCTCCCCGCCGATACCGACGCCGAACTGCTGGCGCTGCTGCTGTTTGGTCTGGTGCAAAGCGCACACCATGATGTGCGCCTGCTGGCGCGGCCAGGCAGCCTGGCACTGGCGCGACGCGGCGTGAGTCAGTTGCTGACTGCGCCGCCGCGTGGGGGTCCACCGTCAGGCGGGTAAGGATAGGGCAAATTCTTCAACCAGCAGCTGGTCGGCCTGCTCTGCCGGCACGCTGTGCTGGCGGGTTACGCCGTTTTCGATCCGCTTGAGGCTGTCGCCGAGCAGAATCTTGCGGCCCTGCGGGGTATGCAGCACCACCAGGCGTTTTTGCACAAAAATTGCCTCGGGGTGGGTGGAGTTCAGGTAATTGGCCGGCGCAAAGTCGATCCACTCCTGCGGATGCAGGTCAAAGCCGTACTGATTGGCCCACTGGCCATCCACCCAGGCCTGCAGCAGATACACCCCGTCGGCGTCGCGGCTGAGGCGAAACTGGTCATCATCCTGCGCCACCGGGGTATCCAGTTCATCCAGCGCCATCGGCGCACGGATACCGTAACTGCCAAAGCCCAGATCGCACAGCCAGTCGCGGCCATCGGCGCGCACCAGCAGCACCATATGGGTTTTGGGCCGGCGTACCGGATAAAACATGGGCCGGGCGGCCAGCAGGCAATACGGCAGGCCAATGGCCTGCAAGGCCATGGCAAACAGGCCGTTCACTTCGTAGCAATAGCCGCCGCGTGGCTGGTAGACAATTTTCTGCACAATATCTTCCGGCGTCATCGACACCACCTTGCCGGCTTGCACATCCAGGTTTTCAAACGGCACGCTGAACAGCTGGGCACGCATCAGCCGCGCCAGGGTATCCGCGTCGGCAGCCAGTGGGCCGCTGAAGCCGATGCGATTCAGGTAATCGTCAAGCACAAAATTATTGGCATGCATGGTCTGGCTTTCTCAGGAAGAACGAACACCTGAGCCAGTGTACGCGATGGCGGCGCATGCGCCAGAGACAGCCAGCCGGCAATCCGGGCGGTACAGTTGTGCACTGATCTGCCTGGGGTAGCGCATCCGCCAAGCCGGTGTGGGCCACACGCGGGGGCGCACGGCGCCATCGCGCCCCCGCGTGGCGCGCTTACGCCCGCGCCCGTACCGCGCCCGGCGACAGATGCTCAAACTTCTGCCACACCCGGCGCAGGCTGCGCGCCGAGCCAAAGCCCGCCTGTTGCGCGGCACACTCCACGCTTTCGCCACGCTCCAGCCGCTCGCGGGCCAAGGCCACGCGCAGGCGGTGCTGGTAGTCGATGATGCTCAGGCCAGCATGCTGGGCAAACAGCCGGGCCAGATGGCGCGGGCTGACATGCACCCGGTCGGCCAGCTCGCTGACCGGCCAGTGCCGTTGCGGGTCGAGCGCAATCAGGTCTTGTGCGCGGTGCACTGCCGGGTGCAGGTGGTTGCGGTTGGCCAGCCACGGCGACAGCTGCGGGTCGTTGCCCTCGCGGCGCAGATACACCACCATTTCCCGTGCCACCGCCAGCGCCACCGCCGGGCCAGCCTGGCGGGCAATCAGGTGCAGCGCCAGGTCAATGCCGGCGGTCACCCCGGCGCTGGTGTACACCTGGCCGTCTTCAACAAAAATCCGGTTTTCCAGCACGTCGGCCTTGGGGGCCAGGCTGGCCAGCCGGTCGGTCAGCGTGTGGTGGGTGGTGCAGCGCCGGCCATCCAGCAGCCCGGCCATGCCGGCCAGCAGCGAGCCAGAGCAGATACAGGCCAGGGTGTGGCTGGGGCGCAGCGTGCGCGCCAGCCAGTCCCGCGTTTGCCGGGCTGCCGGGGTGGCGTAATCCTTGGCGGATTCGGTCACGCCAGACAGCATCACCCAGGCGTGCTCGGGCAAGCGTTCGGGCAAGGCTTCCACTGTGTGCACCGGCAGGCCCAATGAGCTGTTCGGGGTTGGTTCCGGGCCAATCAGATGCAGCCGGAACTTGCCACCGTAGTCATTGGCCAGCCGGAAGGCTTCCGCCGGACCGGCGAAATCCAGCAGGAGAAACCGTGGCAGCAAAACACAATACACATCCACACCCTGCGGACTGGGCCACTCGGCCATGATACGTCACTCCTTACAGGTGTTCTCCCTCGCCCGCGCGCCAGCCTGGCCATTACACCTCCGGCGTCCGGCGCGTGCGCAGCCTGGCAAGGAAGGAACCCCCTGAAACATGAACAATCAATCCGGCCAGCACCAGCGCGCTTCCGGTCATTTGTGGGGAGGACAAGCGTTCATCCAGCAGCCACGAAGCCGACAACAACCCCACTGCAGGCACCAGAAGCGAAAAAGGTGCCACCCGGCCAGCCGGATGGCGGGTGAGCAGCCGGCTCCACAGGCTGTAGCCCAGCAAGGTGGCCACCAGCGCCAGATAAATCACGGCAAATCCGCCGCGCCAGCTTAGCCCCGCCAGCCCCTCGCCAATCCGCGCCGGGCCTTCCAGCAGCAAGGATAGCGCCAGCAAAGGCAGGGGTGGAACCAGGCTGCCCCACACCACCAGCGCCAGGGTGTTGGGGCGATAGCCCGACTGGCTGGCGTGGCGCACCACCAGGTTGGACATGGCCCAGCACAGGGCGGCCAACAGGGTCAGCACAAAGCCGGTCATCGTCATGTTTGCGCCATGAGTGGAGGCAATCAGCCATAAACCGACACTGGCGCACAGCATGCCCAGCAGGTGGTTCAGCTGCCAGCGCTCCTTGAGCCACAGCCCGGCCAGCAGCAAGGTAAAAAACGCTTGCGACTGCAACACCACCGACGCCAGCCCGGCGGGCATGCCGTAGGCCATGGCAGAAAACAGCAAGCCAAACTGGCCCACGCCCATGGTCAGCCCGTAGGCCAGCACATAGCGCCAGGGCAGCGCCGGGCGGGCAATCAGCCAGCCTGCTGGCAGCGCCGCCAGCATAAAGCGCAACGCGCCCAGCAACAGGGGGGGGCAAATCGCCCACTCCCCACTTGATCACCACAAAGTTCACGCCCCACACCAGTACCACCAGCAAGGCGGCCATCAGATCATTGAACGGCATCATGCCTCCTGAGTCTTCACATGCCTGTCGCCCCGTGCCGGCGGCAGGGTGGCGCGCAGGCTGCTGGGCGACACCCCATAGCGCTGTCGAAACGCCAGGGCAAAGCGCGACGGGCAGGTATAGCCGCACACCCCGGCAATCTGCGCAATCGGCTGCGCCGTGGTTTGCAACAGCATCAGCGCCTGCCCCAGCCGGCAGTCGCGCAGCAATTGGTTAAACGCCTGGCCTTCCCGCGCCAGCTGCCGGCGCAAGGTGGCCGGGCTGCGATGCAGGCGCAGCGCCACCGCATCGGCCAGCCACGGCGCGCCGGGCTGATTGAGCAGCAGGCGGCGCACCTGCTCGCTGACCGTCAGCGCTGCCGGCGGGCGCAGGGCGGCGCGATGGCCGTCCAGCGCCAGCACCAGCAGCAGTTCTTCCAGCCGGTGGCTGAACACGCGTGGATCGACCGGCTGGCCCCAGCACGCCAGACAGTGCCGCCACGCCTGCTGCAATGCCGGCGACAGCGGCACGCACGGGGTGGGCATCGACGCGGGTCCGTCCAGCAAGGCGGCATGGCGATGGGCAAACCCCTCCACCAGCGCCGGGGCCAGCACCAGGCATTCCGAGCGGAAGCCACTGGCCGAGGGCAGGTTTTCCACATCCATCCGGCTGCCCGGCGCGGCCAGCAGCAAGGTGTGTGGACAGGCCAGCGCACGGTGCCCACCCAGGCTGACCCGTTTACTGCCCTGCACCACCTGCACCAGGGTCAGGCGGGGAAATTCAACCGCGCGCATCTGTTGCGTGCGCGCGGCGCGAAACCCCAGCCAGCTGGCCACATCGGGCATATGCCAGGCCGGAAGGTCGGCGGGCGTCAGGGGAAATGCCATGCGGGCTCCAGACGTGAAGGGGTTGAAAAGTGTTCAGGGCAAACCGCCGCCACCCCGTTCAGCGGGCGTACTGCACCGTCAGGCTGGCCTGCCCCAGCGCATGCTGGCGCAGCATATACCCGGTCATCGCCCCGCTGGCTTCGCCGTTCAGCGGCAACTGCTCGCTGGACAGCGCCCAGACGGTAAACTGGTAGCGGTGGCGGCCATGGCCTGGCGGCGGGCAGGCACCGCCATAACCCGGCTGGCCAAAGTCGGTGCGTGTTTGCACCGCGCCCGCCGGCAGACCGCTGACGCTGGCGTTGCGCGGCAGTTCGCGGGTGCTGGCCGGCAGATTGACCACCTGCCAGTGCCACCAGCCGCTGCCGGTGGGCGCATCCGGGTCGTATACGGTAATTGCCAGACTTCGCGTACCAGCCGGCGGGGTGTTCCAGCGCAGCGCGGGCGACTGATTGCCGCCCTGGCAGCCAAACCCGTTGAAGACAAATTCAGCTGCCAGCGGCTGGTCTGGCGACACGTCCGGGCTGCTCAACTGAAAGCGCTCGGCCTGCGCCAGCGTGGACACACTCAAGCCTGCCAGCAACAGGGATACGGCAATACGATGCAACATGGTGAACTCCTTGAAAAGACACAGCCGGGGAGGTTTTTCCCAGCCCAGCCCGGTGGGCTGAAGATGGAGTATGCCGGCTTGCGTCTGCCGGTGGCGTGCGTGGCCGCGCAGTCAGCATGCCAGGCCGCGCATTCTGCGCGATGGCATGCCTGCATCTGCGCAATAAGGCATGGCCCAAGTTGAGCGTACATGACCAGCTTACCCTGATGCCGCTGTCTCGCCAGCCCGCTATCCGGCCAATATCAGGACGGATTCGGCCAATATTGTCCAGTATGGGGCTAGTAGCCAGTCACGCTGAAACACAAGGGTTCATGTCGCCACGAAGAACTACTCGCCGCACGACACCGAGTCATTCCCGCGCAGGCGGGAATCCAGGCGTGTCCACAGCGTACAGCGGGGTGAGCGCTCATCAGCGCTACCTGCGCCATGCCCACCGCGCCCGCTGTGGCGCGGTCTGGGTTCCCGCCTTCGCGGGAACGACACCTGAGGTGAAACTCATGCCGAAAGCGGTCTAATCTCCAGTCAGTCGATTCAGATCATGGTGACTGGCTACTAGTAGCCAGTCACGCTGAAACACAAGGGTTCATGTCGCCACGAAGAACTACTCGCCGCACGACACCGAGTCATTCCCGCGCAGGCGGGAATCCAGGCGTGTCCACAGCGCACAGCGGGGTGAGTTCTCACGAGCGCTTACCTGCGCCATGCCCACCGCGCACACTGTGGTGCGGTCTGGGTTCCCGCCTGCGCGGGAACGACACGTCAGATGAAACTCATGCCGAAAACGGTCGAGTCGCCTGTCATTCGGTTCATATCATGGTGACTGGCTACTAGCCCACGCGCCTGTTTGCGCCAGCCAATCCACCTTGGCCTTCTTTCCTCCTGGCCTGGCTGATTTCCCGATGACGCTGGCAGTCAGGGCTGGCTACAATGCCGATAGCTGATTTGAATGAAATACGGAGCCCATGATGAAAGTGTTTCCCCTGTTACTGGCGGCTCTGGCCGTCTCGTCCCTCAGTCTGGCAGCCCCCTTGGCCACGCCGCCTGCCGGAGAATATCTGACTGAACAAGGCTGGGGGGTGCTGACGCTGAAACCGGCCAGCGCCAGCGGCCAGCCGTTCAGCCTGTCCACCGTGGGCAGCAATGCCCATGTCTGCCAGATCGAAGGGGTGATTCGTCAAGGGCATGCCCAGGTGCCCACCGAGGGCAGCGATGAGCGCTGCGAGATGGATTTTGTCCGCCAGGGCCACGATATTGCCCTGAGCAGCACGCCAGGCTGTCGCTATTTTTGTGGCATGCGCGCCGGGCTGGACGGCTTGTACCTGCGTCCGGCCCCAGGCTGCGACACCGCCAGCGTGCGTCAGCAGCGCAAGCTGTTCAAGCAGCACTACGATCAGAAGGACTACGCTGGCGCGGTGAACATCCTGGCCCCGGTGCTGGCGCGTTGCCAGAAAACCCTGGACTGGCTGGGCGCACACTGGCTGCGCAATGATCTGGCGCTGGCGCAGCTGCGCCTGGGCGACGCCGCCGCCTGCCGGGCCACCCTGCAACCGCTGGCCACCGATGCCGCCCGCCGCGACGAGGCCATCCGCGACAGCTACCCACCCGCCGAGGCAGAAGGCTATCTGGGCGTGCTCCGGGCCGCCCGCACCAACCTCAAGCTGTGCCGGTAAACCTGTCACCTTTGAACCTTGGCCCGGCCTGGCCGGTCCAAACAGACTTGCCATCAACCCTGAGAAGGATGCGTGTGATGAAATGCCCAGTATGCCGAGACGTGACCCTGGTGATGAGCGAACGCCAGGGCATCGAAATTGACTACTGTCCGCAATGCCGTGGCGTATGGCTGGACCGGGGCGAGCTGGACAAGATTATCGAGCGCTCGGCCAGCCCGGCTTATGCGGCCACCCCGGCCAGCCCTCCGCCGGCCCAGCACGCCACCCCCGCGCCAGCGCCGTCTCACCCCAGCAGCCTGCCTTACCCCGACCCGCGCCAGCATCATGGCTATCCGGCACATGGGCAGCACAAGCACGACAGCCATAAACACGGCAGCCACCGGCGCAAATCGTTGTGGGAAGAGTTGTTTGACGATTGATTGACCAGTGGCCGATGCGCACTGAGGGCCACTCGCGGTCCCTGTGCGTGCCGGCAGCGGTTGTCCCCATTTCCTGCCACGCTGGCGTATCCTCACACAGCGCGTTGCCCCCGACACGCGCCCGCCCAAGACGATAATTATTCTTGCTGGCATTTCCGTCCGGCCTGTATCCTAGGTAGATACCGCAATGCTCAGCCGCTGGCGTATTCGGCGTGGCCGGGCAGTTGATCACCAACTTTACCAGGCAGGAGGAACTATGGCCGTCAGAATGGGAATATCGTTTCGCGGACGCATTGTGCTGGCGCTGTTGCTCAGCCTGGTGATGATGCTGCTGACCGCAGGCACACAGATTTATTTCACCCAGATCAACCAGCTGGAGCACACGCTGGACGCTGACATGCGTGGTGATGAACAGGTTTTTCTCAACCAGATTGCCAGCGATGCCGAAGGCCTGGGCCGGGCGCTGACCACCACCGCGCAAATCGACCATCTGCTGGAGCCCTTTGTCAGCAAAAACCGCGAGCAACTGTATGCGCGCGCCAAGCCCTTGTTCGACGAGCTGAAAAGCCAGTTCCGCATTACCCATTTTTATTTTCATGATGCGGATGGCACCACTTTTTTGCGCGTGCACAAGCCAGAACAGTTTGGCGATAAAAACGCCCGCAACAGCTTCAAGCTGGCCGACGCCAGCAATGCGCTGGCGTCCAGTCTGGATATGGGCAAAAACTTCTTTTCGCTGCGCGCCGTGCGGCCCGTGATGCTGAACGGGCAAAAAATTGGCTACTGGGAGCTGGCTCAGGAAATTGACCATGTGCTGCCTGCCACCAAACGCATGACCGGCGACGACGTGGCCGTGCTGCTACGCGCCAGCTACACCGAGAAAAAAGGCACCGAGATCAAGGGCGAAAAGCTCAACGGGCTGATCCTGCTGGATGCCACCGACAAAGCGCTGGCGCTGAGCACCGCCCAGACCGCCGGCCTGAACGCCGACAGCCAGACCGCCCAGCTGTATATTGGCCCAAGCCATGCGGTAATGAGTTTTCCGTTCAAGGATGGCGCGGGTGAAGTGGCCGGCCTGCTGGTGTTTACCCGCGACATCCAGGCCACGCGTGACGCCGTGCAAGCGGTGATCTTCCGCAATCTGGCCTGGATGGCGCTGATCCTGACGCTGGGCAGCGCGGTGGTGCTGCTGGCGGTGCAACGGGCACTGGGCCAGTTGGGCGGCGATCCGGCCTATGCCGTGCAGGTTGCCCGTGAAATTGCCAGTGGCAACCTGACGGTGGAAATCCACAGCGACAGCCCCCGTGCCGACACCCTGCTGGCGGCGGTCAAAACCATGCAAACCCAGCTGCGCGATACCGTGGCGGAAATCCAGCGCAGCGCCGACACCCTGGGGCGGGACGCCAGCCAGCTGGCCCAACTGGTGCGCCAGGCGTCGGGCGCGCTGAACGAAGAAGTCCACTCGGCAGAAGCCATTGCCGCCGCTGTCGAACAAGTGTCGGTCAGCATCACCAGCGTGAATGACAGCGCCAGCCAGGCCAGGGCAACGGCGCAGGCGTCCGGGCAGTTGTCCCGCGAGGGCGGCCAGATTATTGACCGTTCGGTGCAGGAAGTGTCACGGATTGCCGACACCGTACACCGCTCTTCGGAGATGATCGAAAACCTGGTGGGCCAGTCTGACCGCATTTCGGCGGTGACCGCCGCCATCAAGGACATCGCCGACCAGACCAATCTGCTGGCGCTGAACGCCGCGATTGAGGCCGCCCGCGCCGGTGAGTCCGGGCGCGGTTTTGCCGTGGTGGCCGACGAAGTGCGCAAGCTGGCCGAACGCACTGCCCGCTCCACCCAGGAAATCAGCGAGATCATCAGCCTGATCCAGCACAGCACCCACGCCGCGCTGGACACCATGCAAACCGAAGTGCGTCAGGTGGAAGAAGGCGTGGAGTTTGCCCGTCAGGCCAGCACGGCCATTCGCCAGATTGAAAACGGCTCGGAGCGGGTGGTGGACGCCATCAGCGGCATTTCCGACATGCTGCGCGAGCAAAGCGCCGCCAGCGAAAGTATGGCTGGCAGTGTGCAGCGGGTGGCAGAAATGACCGAGCGCAACAGCACCACCCTGCATCAGGTGGAACACGCCGCCAGCGAACTGGCCGGCCTGGCCCAGCGCCTGCAGCAGGCCGTGCGGCATTTCCGCGTGTAACTCTCGCCCCTCGACACCCCGGCCAGCGTCCAGTGAAGGCCGGGGTGCCGGGTTCAGTCTTTGGGCTTCAGCGCTGCGCGCGTGGCTTTTTGCATTTCCAGCGTGCGCACCTGCAGGTGCAGCATGCCCAGATTCATCGTCAGCCAGTCTTCCACCACTTTCAGCTCGGCCAGCTTGCGATCAAGGTCTTCTTCGGTCATGGGTGGCAGGAATGGCTGGGCACCGGGCGGGGTGGCGGCCTGCCAGAATTGGCGGAACAGGGCAAATGGGTCGCCGGGATTGAAGTCTGCGTTCATGGTGAAGTCCCCTGGTTATGTGATAAAACGCCCCGCGCCGGATACTGGGCCACACGCCAGCGGGTGCGGGGTTGCGCCAGGCTCCGCTCTGGCGGCCCACCCAAAAAAAACGGGCCGGCTCATTGGAGCCTGCCCGTTCAGTATAAGCCGACCGCGCCGCGTCAGGGATAGCCCCTTGGTCGCAGCGCGGTTTTCCCCGCAGTGGGGTCAGTCTGCCTTGTTGGCCGCCTGGTTTTGCGCGTCCACTGCTGCCAGCGCCACCATATTGACGATGCGGCGCACCGACGAGATGGCGGTGACGATATGCACCGGCTTGGCCATGCCCATCAGAATCGGGCCGATGGTCACGCCGTCGGAGGCCGACACACGCAGCAGGTTGTAGCTGATATTGGCGGCTTCCACGTTCGGCATCACCAGCAGGTTGGCCGCGCCCTTGAGCGTGGTGCTTGGCATGGCTTGCAGGCGGATGGTTTCCAGCAATGCGGCGTCGCCCTGCATTTCACCGTCGATTTCCAGTGTCGGATTCTTGGCGCGGATGATGTCCAGCGCGTCGCGCATCTTGCCAGCACCGGCGCTTTGCACCGTGCCAAAGCTGGAGTTGGACAGCAGTGCCACCTTCGGCGCAATACCAAAGCGCTTGACTGCCTTGGCGGCCATGTCGGTAATGGCGGCCAGCTGTTCGGCGTCCGGGTTGGCGTTGACGTAGGTGTCGGCGATGAAAATATTGCCGGTTGGCAAAATCAGCGCGTTCATGGCACCGGCCACCTGGTCTTCATGGCCGTAGCCAATCACGTTTTCGACAATGTCGAAATGCTGGCGATAGGTGCCATACGTACCGCAAATCATCGCATCGGCTTCACCACGGCGCACCATCAGCGCGCCAATCAGCGTGGTATTGCCAATCACCCGGCGGCGGGCCTGCTCTTGCGAGACGCCTTTGCGCTTCATCAGGTGGTAGTAGTCGTTCCAGTAGTCGTTAAAGCGCGGATCGGATTCGTTGTTGACCAGTTCGAAATCCACACCGGCCTGCAGCTTCAGGCCGAGTTTTTCGATGCGCTTTTCGATCACGCTCGGACGGCCAATCAGGATCGGGAAGGCCAGGCCTTGCGAGGCGATTTCCTGGGTGGCGTGCAGCACGCGCTCGTCTTCGCCTTCGGCCATGACCACGCGCTTTTTGTCTTTCTTGGCCTGGGTGAACACCGGCTTCATGAACAGATTGGTCTTGTAGACAAACTGGGCCAGTTGTTCGATGTAAGCGTCCATGTCGGCAATCGGACGGGTGGCCACGCCGGAATCCATCGCTGCCTTGGCCACTGCCGGGGCAATCTTGACGATCAGGCGCGGGTCAAACGGCTTGGGAATCACGTACTCGGGGCCAAACGACAGGTCCTGGTCGCCGCCGTAGGCCGAGGCCACCACTTCGTTTTGTTCGGCCATGGCCAGATCGGCCAGCGCACGCACGCAGGCGAGCTTCATTTCTTCGTTGATGGTGATGGCACCCACGTCCAGCGCACCACGGAAGATGAACGGGAAGCACAGCACGTTGTTCACCTGGTTCGGGTAGTCCGAACGGCCAGTGCCGATGATGGCATCCGGGCGCACTTCCTTGACCAGATGCGGCAGGATTTCCGGCTCCGGATTGGCCATGGCCAGAATCAGCGGATGCGCGGCCATGCTCTTGACCATTTCCTGGGTGACCAGCTTGGGACCGGACAGGCCCATGAAGATGTCGGCACCGACCATGGCGTCGGCCAGTTTGCGCTGGCCATTGTCCGGGATGGCGAAGCGTTTTTTCGATTCGTCCATCTTGTCGTCGCGACCCTGGTAGATCACCCCCTTGGAGTCACACACGGTGATGTTGGCGCGGGTGACGCCCAGCGCGACCAGGAGTTCCAGGCAGGCAATGGCGGCAGCGCCAGCGCCAGAAGCCACCACGCGCACCTGGCTGATGTCCTTGTTCACCAGGCGCAGGCTGTTGAGCACGGCAGCGGCAGACACAATGGCGGTGCCGTGCTGGTCGTCGTGGAACACCGGAATGCCCATGCGTTCGCGGCATTTTTGCTCAATGTAGAAGCATTCCGGGGCCTTGATGTCTTCCAGATTGACGCCGCCGAAGGTGGGCTCCAGCGCGCAGATGATGTCCACCAGCTTGTCCGGGTCGTTTTCGTTGACTTCCAGGTCAAACACATCAATGCCGGCAAACTTCTTGAACAGCACGCCCTTGCCTTCCATCACCGGCTTGCCGGCCAGCGGGCCAATATTGCCCAGGCCCAGCACGGCGGTGCCGTTGGAGATGACCGCGACCAGATTGCCGCGCGAGGTGTATTTGTAGGCGTTGTTCGGGTCTTCGACGATGGCGTCACACGCTGCGGCCACGCCGGGCGAGTAAGCCAGGGCCAGATCGCGCTGGGTGGTCAGCGGCTTGGTCGGAGCTACCTGGATTTTGCCGGGGGTCGGGTACTGGTGATATTCGAGAGCGCTTTGGCGCAGTTGCTCATCCATTGCTGGATCTCCTGATCAGGGTGCGAGGTTCTTCGTGTCTTTGGGAGGATGCGTGTCTGGTCGTGATACGACTCATTGTGGATAGTGCAGATATCGTGTCCAGCCCGATAACCTTGCCAGCGCAGCGGGTAGCTGCAGCCGGTGGCTGACGGGAGGGAGTTGGGCAGGATAAGCCCCAGCCCTGGCATTATAGGGGCTTGGCGCACAGTTGGCGCAGCCGGTCATGCATGGGGTTATGCCGTGTTGGCATGGGTCACCCCATCCGCTGGCTCCCGCCGGCCCAGGCGGGCCAGCGGGGACATGCGCTCAGTCAGGCATTTACATCATGCCCAGGGTGCGCGGCAGCCACAGCGAAATTGCCGGAATATAAGTCACAATACCCAGGAACACGATCATGGTCAGCAGCCACGGCCATACGGCCTTGGTCAGCTCGGTGATGCCCATCTTGGTGATGCCCGAGGCCACGTACAGGTTCAGGCCCACCGGCGGATGGCACATGCCCACTTCCATATTCACCGTGATCAGGATGCCAAAGTGTACCGGGTCGATGCCCAGGCTTTGCGCCACCGGAAACAGAATCGGCGCAAAAATCAGCACAATCGACGACGGCTCCATCACATTACCGGCCAGCAGCAACAGGATGTTGACCATCAGCAGGAAGCTGATCGGGCCCAGGCCCATGTCCAGCAGCCAGGCGGCCATGTTTTGCGGGATGTTCTCGCTGGTCATCAGGAAGGAGAACAGCACGGCATTGGTGATGATGTACAGCAGCATGGCGCTCATCGATGCCGAATCCAGCAGCACCTTGGGCACTTGCTTGAGGGTCATGTCCTTGTAGACAAACACCGCCACGATAAAGGCATACACCGCGCTCATGGCCGCTGCTTCGGTCGGGGTGAAGATGCCGGAATAAATCCCGCCAATCACCACCACAATCAACAGCAACCCCCACACGCTCTCACGCAGGGCATTCAAGCGCTGTGCCAGGCTGGCCTTGGCCAGACGCGGGTAGTTGTTCTTGCGCGCCCGATACCAGGTGGTCAGGCCCAGCAGAGTGGCCAGCATCAGGCCCGGAATCACCCCGGCCATGAACAGCTGACCCACCGAGGTGTTGGTGGCCACCGAATACATCACCATCACGATGGACGGCGGAATCAGGATGCCCAGCGCGCCAGAGGTGGTGATCACCCCGGCACCAAAGCCATTGGGGAAGCCTTGCTTGACCATGGCCGGCAGCAGGATGGAGCCAATTGCCACCACGGTGGCCGGGCTGGAGCCGGATACCGCCGCAAACAGCGCGCAGGCCATCACCCCGGCCAGACCCAGGCCGCCATGCCAATGGCCCACCATGCTGGTGGCAAAGTTGATCATCCGCCGCGCCACGCCGCCGTGGGTGAGGAAGTTGCCGGCCAGGATAAAGAACGGAATCGCCATGATTTCGAACTTTTCAATACCGGTAAACAGCTTGAGCGCCACCGACTCGATCGGGATGTCGGTCATGGTGAAGAAGAAGGTCAACACCGTCAGGCCAAGCGAAATGGAAATCGGCATGCCAGTGAGCATCAGCGTCAGCAGCAGCACAAAAATAAAGACGGTGCTCATTGTTTGCCTCCGTGCGGATGATTTTTAATGTCGTGCGGATGCAGATCATCATCCATGGCGAACCAGTTGATGTCGTCCTTGGCGTCGTCCATGCCTTCCACGTGGCTGTGGTCATGCTTGGGCAATTCGCCAGTACGGATGAAGTTCACTGCCACTTGCAGGAAGCGGAAGCACATCAGGTAAGAGCCGCACGGCACCGCCAGATACACCAGCCACATTGGCAGTTCCAGGTCAGCCGAGGTTTGTTCGGTGTGGGCAATTTCCCAGACAAATGTCGCGCCCAGGGTGCCAACAATGGCGGTAAACAGCGCGCCGGCGCACAGGCCAAACACAATAAACTTGGCGCGGTTGCTGTCTTGCAGGCGGTTGATCAGCACGTCAACACCCACATGGATGCCGGTGCGCACGCCGTAGGCCGCGCCAAATTTGGCCATCCACACAAACATGTAGATGCACAGCTCCTGCGCCCAGGAAAGATGAATGTCTTGCAGATACGGCTGCAGCGCCTCAATGCCCATTCCGTAGCGGTGAATCACCGCCACAAAAATCAGCAAGGTCGCCGCCGCCATCAGGGTGGCAATCAGCCACTCTTCAAGATGGTCAAGAAAGCGGAACATGGATAAAGTCCTCGTCAAATCAAACGGCAAAGCCCACCCCTGCCGGCACCCATCATGGGCGCGGCATCAGGGGTGACACGGGCCCGCCGGATAGCGGGCCAGCACAGGATTACTTGGTAAAGCCGGTTTCTTTGTAGATGGCGTCAATGATGTCCTGGCCAATGCGGCTGGCCATCTTGGCGTGAACCGGGGTCAGCGCCTGTTTCAGCGCCGCTTTTTCTGCCGGAGTCGGCACGTAGACGGTGGTCTTGCCCGAAGCCTTGACCTTTTCCAGGTCGCTGGCGTTTTCTTTCTCGGCAATCTGGTTGGCGTAGGCGGTGGCATCCTTCATCGAGCTGTCCAGCGCCGTGCGCACGTCAGCCGGCAGACCGTCCCAGAACTTCTTGTTGACGATCACCGCGTAACCCAGATAACCATGGCCGGTCAGGGTCATGTGCTTTTGCACTTCGTGCATTTTCTGGGTGTAGAAATTGGACACCGGGTTTTCGGTGCCATCCACCACGCCAGTTTGCAGCGCTTGATACACTTCGGAGAACGCCATCACCTGCGGAATGGCACCGAGCGAGCGGACTTCTTCTTCCAGCACCTTGGACGACTGGATACGCAGCTTCAGGCCCTTGAAGTCTGCCGGGGTTTTCAGCGGCTTGTTGGCAGAGAACTGCTTGAAGCCGTTATCCCAGAACGCCAGACCCTTGATGCCCTTGCTGTCGAGCTTGCCCAGCAGTTGCTGGCCGATCGGGCCCTGGGTGACCTTGTGCAGCTCTTTGTAGTCGTCAAAGATGTACGGCAGGTCGAACACTTCAAATTCCTTGGCACCCAGCGGGCCAAACTTGGCCAGCGACGGGGCCAGCATCTGCACCGCGCCCAGCTGCAGCGCTTCCAGCTCTTCCTTGTCCTTGTACAGCTGGCTGTTCGGGTAGACCTGCACCTTCACCTTGCCCTTGGTCCGCTCTTCAGCCAGCTTCTTGAAATATTCCGCCGCCTTGCCCTTCGGCGTATCCACCGCCACCACGTGGCTGAACTTGATGACAATCTCGCCTGCGGCGTGCGCCATCGACGACAGACCCAGGGCAGCGCCCACCAGGACAGCAGCAATTTTCAGTTTCATTCGTTTTCTCCTCGGCTATTTTGCGGATGATTTGGCAGATGGTTAAACCGCCAGTATCGCCACAATAGGCAAAGCGGACGGTAAGCGCCATTGGGGGATTCCGCATTAGGGTTTACCCTAATGCACCTGATGCTGGGCCTGCATGCTATGGAGCCACCGCACACAGCCGCACCGCCAGATACTGAAACGCCACCTCCGGGCGCGCTTCCAGCGCGGCAAATTCAGCCAGCAAAGCCTGTTCATCGGCTTCGCTGACCAGGCCCGCGCGCTTGAGACTGTCCGCGCCGGACAGCAATAAGTCGCGGGTGTAGCGCAGCAAGGCCAGCCGGCGCTGCGGCGCTTGCCGGCTGGAGACAATCGGCAAGGGCTCCACACGGATGTCCTGCAGGCCCACCTCTTGCGCCAGCGACGCCAGTTGCTGGCCAATAAACGGATCAGCCCCGGATCGGCTTTGCAAGGTGTTGAATGTCTCCCACCAGCCTTCAATCACTGGGTTGTGCGGAAAAAACCGGAAGGTGCTGTTGTCTACCTCGGTCAGAATCACCCGCCCGCCCGGCTTCAGCACGCGCACCATCTCGGCCAGAATCTGCGCCGGCTGGGGCACATGCTCCAGCACCCAGATGGTCAGCGCCACATCAAACTGCCCCGCCGCCAGCGGCAGGCATTCGGCCTGGGCACGGGTCAGGGCCACCTGGCCCTGTGCCATTTCGTCGCACAAATACGCCGCCGCCGCCGCCAGATGGGTGGGGCTCTGGTCCACGGCATGAATGTGTATGTGCGGCCAGCGCGTCAACAACTGCCGGGTTTGCGCACCGACACCGCAGCCGACTTCCAGCAGGGTGCGCGTATCAGCCAAATTCAGGCCGCCAAAAACCACCGACGCCAGGGCGTCAGCCTGCGCCACCAAGCGGGCTTGCTCGGTGGCGGAAAAACCGTGGATATATGTAGAGGACATCAGTGTGCTCGATCTTCTATCAGGAAAAGGCCGCAATATTATACTAATGTCATCGTGATTGGGCGTGAACAATCCGTCAAAGAGTGTGTAGGCGGGAGATTCGGGAATACATGCAGCGCGCAATGGCCGCGCTGCACACCGTGCAGGCCACTTGCCGCAGCCCACACAGCATGAGGAGAGCAGAAAACATGATGGAACGCGGCAAGCGCTGGCGCTCAACACCTGCTTGCCGTTCGTCAACTTGGCGCTTTTACTCAGAGCAAAAACAGGGTTTTCAGGATCAAACCGACCACCGCGCAGGCTGCGATCACATGGATCACATTGCGCTTAAACTTGAACAATGCGATCGCCGCGCCGAGAGCGATCAGCGCCGCGGCCCAGTCAACACTGCTGGTGAAGCCTTTTGGCCAAAGAACGTGGTAGCCGAAAAATAGCGCCAGATTCAAAATCACCCCCACCACTGCGGCGGTGATGGCCGTCAACGGCGCGGTGAATTTAAGGTCATTGTGCGTGCTTTCCACCAGTGGCCCCCCTGCCAGAATAAAGAGAAAAGACGGCAGGAAGGTAAACCAAGTCACGACGCAGGCGGCTGCCGCGCCGGCCATGAACAAGGCATCCGGGCCAAACATGGCTTTGACGTAGCCACCCACAAAGCCGACAAAGGCCACCACCATGATCAACGGCCCCGGTGTTGTTTCGCCCAAGGCCAGGCCATCAATCATTTGCGTCGGCGTCAGCCAACCATAGCGCCCGACTGCACCTTGGTACACATAAGGCAGCACGGCATAGGCGCCGCCAAATGTCAGCAAGGCTGCCTTGGTGAAGAACCAGCCCATCTGGGTCAGGGTGTGGTTCCAACCATAAAAGAGGGTCAACAAGCCCATCGGCATTAACCACAATAAGCCACCCACCAGCACGACTTGAAGCAGTCGCATCCAACGGAATTTGGCATGCGCTGGTGTCGGTGTGTTGTCATCAATCAGGGCCGGGCCATCATTTTTACTTACTTGGCCATGTCCGCCGCCTGTCTTGAATTTGTCAGGCGCAAACCGCCCGCCAACATAGCCGATCAGTGCAGAGGCCACCACGATGACAGGAAAAGGAATATTGGCCACAAAAATGGCGATGAACGAGGCCGCAGCGATCCCCCATAGCCAGTTGTTTTTGAGGGCGCGCGAACCGATGCGGTGTGCAGCCTGCACCACGATGGCGGTCACGGCAGGCTTGATGCCATAAAACAATCCAGCCACCAACGGCATCTCACCGAAAGCGATATATACCCAGGACAGGGCAATCAGAATCAGCAGCGATGGCAGCACGAACAGCGCGCCGGCCACGATGCCGCCCCAGGTTTTATGCATCAGCCAGCCGATGTAGGTAGCCAACTGCTGTGCTTCGGGGCCAGGAAGCACCATGCAGTAATTCAGTGCATGCAGGAAGCGCCGCTCGGAAATCCAGCGCCGGTTTTCCACCAGTTCCTGATGCATGATCGAAATCTGCCCGACCGGCCCGCCAAAGCTAATGAAACCCAGCTTGAGCCAGAAGGCGAACGCCTGCCAAAAGCCAATCGATTGAGGGGCTGAATCTGTGTCGGCTGCTGCTGGCGGCGTGGAGGGCTTCATGGCGCGGGTGTTCCTTTATCGAAACTGGCCAACAAGCCGTCGAACACGCTCGACGCAGCGGCCAGCAATTGATCGTCATCGGTGAGGCTCTCGCGCATGCCGGCCAGCACGCTTTCGATGCCTGCCGCCTCGGGCGGTTGAATACCGCCCACATCAAGAAAATGCACCAGCAAACCCAGCCGGGTGAGCGCCGGGTGTTCCAGCCCGAAACTTGCCGTCAGCACCTCAAAAGTGACGCGACTGCCGACGTGCGTGAACGTCGCGCCATCGAAGTCAAAACCCAGCGCCTCAGCAGGACAGTCGGCAGGGCTTGCCAACCAGCGCAATTGCGCTTGGGGGTCGATGAAGCGGCGGATCAGCCACGCACTGGCGAGTCGATCCACCCAAGGGCGTTGGCGAGTGGCCCACATCCGTCCCTGATAGTCCGAGATCTGACGGCGTGGCAGCGCGCCTTCAATCACTTGAGGCTCATCGGGCGATAAGGTGCGCGCACAAGCCGATTCCAACTCGCGTAAAGCCCCGTCTGTGTGCTGCTGCGCCTCTCCGGGAAAGAAATCTATCTCTGCGAGCGTGGCGAATGATTTGCGCAGTTTTCTGACTTTGCGCAGCATCTCTTGCGCCGTGTCTGCTGATCAAATTTATTTTGGGTGTGGGCCACCAGATGGCCAGACGTCAGCGCTGGATAGGCTTGAAGCGCAATCAGCGTGTGGGAAATGTGTTTTGTGCTGAAGGGAGGGCTCAGTGGTGTTTAGCGTCGCTCACCAAACTCAGCGAAGCTGTCCTGGCTAGTAGCCAGTCACCATGATCTGAACCGACTGGCCGGTGCTTAACCGCTGTACGCGGTGGACACGCCTGGATTCCCGCCTACGCGGGAATGACTCGGTGTGGTGCGACGTGGGGTTCTTCGTGGCGCATGAACCCTTGTGTTTCAACGTGACTGGCTACTGGCTCCGCTCGCATGTGCGGCTCCATCGCCCAGCCAATCACCTGGCGCGAGCACAAATCCATCACCAGGGCCAGATCGAGCCAGCCGCTGCGTGTGCGGATATAGGTGATGTCTGAGGCTTAGGTCTGGTTCGACGCCTCGGGGTTAAACTTGGCGATGTTTGGTGCGCCCCTTGCCTGTTGGCACATGGAGTATTGAGAAATATGGCGCTCACCTGTGGCAAATGTCATCACCCGTCATGCAATGTAATTGGCTGTAATGGATGCGGGGAAGGCCGAGCGGTACTTTGTGTTCCAGGCTTGAAGTGAAGGCTGGATTAAAAACATTGGGCGAATTGGTTGTGGTATGTAATGGGCCTCGTATTGGCAAACAGATGCAATCTTGATGCCCTTGTGGTGTCCTTCAACCATTTAGACAGAATTCAGTCAATTTTCATGCCACACCTGAAGAGCTGACGCGACAGGGACTCATTGTTCATGTGGCCTTGCCGCTTTCGGGCCATTTACATTCAACTTAAGGAGGCCATCATGGCCAATGTCGATATTCTTGCCGTGTTCAACCAAGATGCTTTTATACCCAATACGCCTAACTGGCTCAATCCAGATGGTTCGAACAGCTACAAGTATTCGAACAGCCAGTCAGTGCGCATGCTATCGTTCAGCAACCAAGTTGTGAGCGGTAACGGCGACTGGAATCTGTCGATTCGAGTTCAACAAGGTGACACCGTGCGCTGGTTAGACACCACCGGGGTGCAAGGCGAAAATAATACTGACATGGTGGTTTATGGTCTTTATATCCCCAATCCCACGGAGTGGAATAAATATTTATCACCCCTCGTGGGCGATGAATTTAATAGCCTGACGTGCCATCAAAGCAACGAATTTGGCACCATTCCGCCCAAGTTTCAATCAATGTCAGGCCCAAGTAATTTTATGTCCACCACAGTGACCACCGCTCCCTCTCAAGCGGTAACACTGAACTACTATCTTCGTGTGGCAAAACTTCAGGTTGTTTCTGGGAGTGTGAATGTAATCGGAACCTATGGGATTGATCCGACCATCACAATTACCCCCTGATCTGAGAGGGTGTTTACAAACCCTAGTCGCCAGTCACCATGATTTGAACCGACTGGCTGGTGCTTAGACCGCAGTACACTGTGGACACGCCTGAATTCCCGCCTGCGCGGGAATGACTCGGAGTGGTGCGGCGAGGGGTTCGTCGTGACACATGAACCCCCGTGTTTCAACGTGACTGGCTACTAGGTAGTCAACCGGCGGCACAGCAAGCGCGTCCCAGCCAGCCACACCCATGTCTGGGCAACCTGCGACAGTCGATCGTGATGCATGATCACACGACGCGACCGCTCGTTCCAGGCATGGCTGCGTTCCACCACCCAGCGCTTGGGCTGTACAACAAACTCCTGTGGGTCCGCCTCAACGGTGAACAGGTCCGCTTGCTTGTCGTTCACCCAGCGTCCAAGCAATCTGATTCGACGACGGCCACAAGCTGCGTGGCCTCGTCTGTCTGAATTTTTGCTGGGCACCCCATTTTGGCCATGTGACTTGCTCCCTTAGTCGTTAGGGATACGCTGAACAAATCGTCATTCCCGCGAAGACGGGAATCCATGAGTTTGATTTTGCTGGGTTTTTCTTTTGGCAAACACGATTTTTCTGAATAAATCAGCGTATCCTTAGGAGCAAGTTTACATGTTTTTGTAGACACCTCCCTTAGCTCACCCGCATCCCTGGCATCGCGCCGTCATCGCTATCCAGCAAAAACAGTCCGCTGCCGTCGTCCACGCCGCTGGCGCACAGAATCATGCCCTGCGACACGCCAAAGCGCATCTTGCGCGGGGCGAGGTTGGCCACCACAATCACCTGGCGGCCAATCAGGCTGGCCGGGTCGGCGTAAGCCTTGCGGATGCCGGAGAAGATATTGCGCGTTTCGCTGCCCAGATCGACGGTGAATTGCAAGAGCTTGTCCGAGCCGTCCACCAGCTTGCAGTCCAGCACGGTGGCCACGCGCAGGTCCAGCTTGGCAAAGTCGTCGATGCCGATGGTGTCGGCAAACGGTTCGATATCCACGGCAGCCGGAGCGGTGTCCAGGCTTTGCTTGTTGGCTTCGATCAGCGCTTCGATCTGCTTCGGGTCGATGCGCGTCATCAGGTGCTGGTAAGGCTGGATGCTGTGGCCCAGCAGCAGGCTGCCGGCATCCTGCCAGGTCAGCGGAGCGATATTAAGGAAAGCTTCCACATCGGCGGCCAGCTTGGGCAACACGGGCTTCAGGTACAGCGCCAGCAGGCGGAATGCGTTGATCAGCACGCTGCACACTTCGTGCAGACGCGCTTCCTGGCCTTCCTGCTTGGCCAGCTCCCACGGCTTGTTGGCGTCTACATAGGCGTTGACCTTGTCGGCCAGGCCCATCACCTCGCGCAGTGCGCGGGCGTATTCGCGTGCCTCCAGCGCGCTGGCGATGCTGTCGGCTTGCTGTTGCAGGTGAGCCAGCAGTGCCGCGCCGGATTCCAGCTCGCTGGCGTAGCACACCGGGCTGGCCAGGCTGTCTGGCGCGCTCAGCGTGGCGGCCAGTTGGCCGGCAAAGCGCTTGCTGATAAAGCCGGCGGCGCGGCTGGCAATATTGATGAACTTGCCAATCAGGTCGCTGTTGACGCGGGCGACAAAATCCTCCAGCGACAGGTCGATGTCCTCGATCTTGCTGGTCAGCTTGGCGGCGATGTAATAGCGCATCCATTCCGGGTTCAGCCCGCAATCCAGATAGCTTTGCGCGGTGATGAAGGTGCCGCGCGATTTGGACATCTTCTGGCCATCGACGGTCAAAAAGCCATGGGCAAACACCCCGGTCGGCGTGCGGTAGCCAGAATATTGCAGGGTGGCCGGCCAGAACAGCGCGTGGAAATACAGGATGTCCTTGCCGATGAAGTGGTACAGCTCGGCAGTCGAGTCGGCCTTGAAGTAGTCGTCAAAGTTCAGGCCGCTGCGCTCGCACAGGTTTTTGAAGCTGGCCATATAGCCAATCGGCGCATCCAGCCACACATAGAAATACTTGCCCGGTGCGTCGGGGATTTCAAAGCCGAAGTACGGCGCATCGCGCGAGATGTCCCAGTCCTGCAGGCCGCCGTCGATCCACTCGTTCATCTTGTTCAGCGACTCGGTTTGCAGGTGCGGCTGGCGGCGGCCATCGGCCAGCGTGCTGGCCCCGGCGGTCCAGTCGCGCAGGAAGTCGGCGCATTCGCCCAGGCGGAAGAAGAAATGCTCGCTCTCGCGCAGCACCGGCGTGGCACCAGACACGGCGGAATAGGGGTTTTTCAGCTCGGTCGGGCTGTAGGTGGCACCACACGCCTCGCAGGAATCGCCGTATTGATCCTTGGCACCGCACTTGGGACATTCGCCCTTGACGAAGCGGTCGGGCAGGAACATCTGTTTTTCCGGGTCGAACAGCTGCTCGATGGTGCGGCTGACAATCTTGCCGTCGGCTTTCAGCTTGCGGTAGATGTCATACGAGTAATGGCGGTTTTCTGCGCTATTGGTGCTGTAGTAGTTGTCGTAGCCGATGTGAAAGCCGGTGAAGTCGCGCAGGTGCTCGGCGTGCACGCGTTCGATCAGCGCCTCGGGGGTGATGCCGTCTTTTTCGGCCTTGAGCATGATCGGCGTGCCGTGGGTGTCGTCGGCGCAGACATAGTGGCAGTCGTGGCCACGCATCTTCTGGAAACGCACCCAGATATCGGTCTGGATATGCTCGACCATATGGCCAAGGTGGATGGCGCCGTTCGCGTAGGGTAACGCGCTGGTCACAAGAATCTGGCGTTTCTGGGCAGTCATGGGATTCCGCGTCTTGTAAAAAGCAGTAAAACCCCTATTGTAGCAAGTTGACCCGCCACACCCAATGGAACCCCCACCATGAATCTGATTAAAACCCTGTTTGGCGGCGGCAACGCTGCCCTGACCCCTGAGCAGGTAACCGAGCACCTGACAACCTGTCTGGACCCCAACACCGGCAAGGATCTGGTCAGCGCCAAGGCGATCAAGAATCTCAAGATCGACGGCGGTCGCGTCAGCCTGGACGTGGTGCTGGGCTATCCGGCCCGCTCGCAGTGGGACGCACTGGCTGCCCAGGTGCGTGCGCATCTGCTCACCCTGGCCGGGGTGACCGACGCCGAGGTGAAGGCCAGCAGCCAGATTGTCGCCCATGCCGCCCAACGTGGCGTGTCGCTGCTGCCTGGCGTGAAAAACATCATTGCCATTGCTTCCGGCAAGGGCGGGGTGGGCAAGTCCACCACCACGGTGAACCTGGCGCTGGCGCTGGCCGCCGAAGGCGCGCGGGTGGGCATTCTGGATGCTGACATCTACGGCCCGTCGCAGCCCTTGCTGCTGGGCCTGCAAGGCAAGCGCCCGGAGTCGCCGGACAATAAGTCGCTGTTGCCGCTGGAAAGCCTGGGCCTGCAAAGCATGTCGATCGGCTATCTGGTGGACGACGACCAGGCGATGATCTGGCGCGGGCCGATGGTCAGTCAGGCCCTGCAACAGCTGCTGAACGACACCCGCTGGGACAATCTGGACTATCTGCTGATCGACATGCCGCCGGGCACCGGCGATGTGCAGCTGACGCTGTCGCAAAAAATCCCGGTCACGGGCGCGGTGATTGTCACCACCCCGCAGGATATTGCCCTGCTCGACGCCAAGAAGGGCCTGAAGATGTTCGAGAAGGTTGGCGTGCCGATTCTGGGCCTGGTGGAAAACATGAGCGTGCATATCTGCTCGAACTGCGGCCATGCCGAGCCGATTTTTGGCGAGGGCGGCGCGGCAAAAATGGCCGAGCAATACGGCGTGGCCGTGCTGGGCCAGTTGCCACTGGATTTGTCCATCCGCCTGGCCGCCGACCAGGGCAAGCCCACCGTGGCCGCCGATCCCGATGGTGCCATTGCCCAGCGCTACCAGGCGATTGCCCGTCAGGTAGCCATCCGCGTGGCCGAGCGGGCGCGGGATTTCTCCTCGCGTATTCCCAAGATTGTGATTCAGAACAGCTGAGCCACAGCCAGCGCCTGGCTGACCAGATCAGCCTCCTGCCTGGCAGTGTGAACCCGTGGCCCATCAGCCCGCCCGGCGTGAACGCCGGGCTTTTTTGGCCGGGTGGCTGTGCACGCTTTCACGCAAAACGCATGGCCGAGATTGCCCGCTGGAGGGCGATGGATTATTCTCTTGCGCTGACCTGAAACATCCGCTTGTTTTGGCCGGCTGGGCCGGTGGTTGCAAGCGGCAGGCGTTGAGGGGCGTGCGCTGTTGGCCGCCCTGTGTTTATCTTGCCCATCACGAGAACATCATGTCCGCCACCCGCTTCATCCTGCCCGAAACCGACATTCCCACTCACTGGTATAACGTGGTTGCCGACCTGGCCCATCCGCCAGCGCCGGTGCTGGGGCCGGACGGGCAGCCCATCGGGCCGGACGCGCTGTCGGCCATCTTTACCGACGCCATCATCGAACAGGAAATCTCCAGCGAACGCTGGATTCCCATCCCGGAGCCGGTGCGCCAGCTTTACCAGCTGTGGCGGCCCACCCCGCTGGTGCGCGCGCGCCGGCTGGAAGCCGCGCTGGGCACCCCGGCGCGTATTTATTACAAGTACGAAGGCAGCAGCCCGGCGGGCAGCCACAAGCTCAATTCAGCGATTGCCCAGGCCTACTACAACCACGAAGCCGGCATCCGGCGCATGACCACCGAAACCGGTGCCGGCCAGTGGGGCAGCTCGCTGGCGTTTGCCGGTCAGGCCTTTGGCATTGATGTGCGGGTGTTCATGGTCAAGGTCAGCTATGAACAAAAGCCGTTCCGCCGCTCGATGATGCAAACCTGGGGTGCCGAAGTGCTGGCCAGCCCCAGTGCGCACACCGCCGCTGGCCGCGCCGCGCTGGAAGCTGACGCCAACAACCCCGGCTCGCTGGGGCTGGCCATTGCCGAAGCGGTGGAAGAAGCCGCCAGCCGCAAGGACACCACCTACGGCCTGGGCTCGGTGCTCAACCATGTGCTGCTGCACCAGACGGTGATTGGCCTGGAAGCCATCAAGCAGTTTGCCCTGGCCGACGACTACCCGGACATGGTGTTCGCCCCGTGCGGCGGTGGCTCCAACTTTGGCGGGGTGGCCTTCCCCTTCCTGGCCGACAAGGCCTGTGGCAAGCCGGTGCGGCTGGTGGCGGTGGAGCCGTCCAGCTGCCCGACACTGACCCGTGGCTACTATGCGTATGATTTTGGCGATACTGCCGGGCTGACCCCGCTGATGAAGCAATATACCCTCGGCCACGACTTCATGCCGCCGTCAATCCACGCTGGTGGCTTGCGCTACCACGGTGCCAGCTCGCTGGTCAGCCAGCTCTACCACGATGGGTTGATCGAGGCGCGCGCGGTGCCGCAGCTGTCCACCTTTGAAGCCGGCGTGACTTTTGCCCGCGCAGAAGGCATCATCCCTGCGCCGGAGTCTTGCCACGCCATCCGGGCCACGCTGGACGAAGCGCTGGCCTGCAAGGAAAGCGGCGAGTCCAAGGCCCTGTTCTTCAACCTGTCCGGGCACGGTCACTTCGACATGGCAAGCTACGACAAATATTTTGCCGGCGCGCTGGAAGATTACGACTACCCCGACGAGGCCATCCGCGCCGCCCTGGCGCGCCTGCCCCGCGTCGGCTAACCCCGCTCCGCTGGCCCGGACCCGCCACTGCCTGCCGCCACCCTCGGCAGGCAGTGGTCATTTGCACCCATGAGGAAGCAGAATTCATGCGCTTCATCCAGTACATGCATCCGGCCGCCCAGCCCATACCCGACGGCTCCGGCCTGTGCCCGGCCAACCCCGGCCCGCGCCATCAGCGCAAATTTTTTCAGGTGGGCCACGCCCACTGGCTGGCCCGTCCCGGCGCGCCGATTGAAACCGGCGCGCTCAGTTTCTGGGGCAGTTGGGAGCAAGCCACCCGCTACCGTGCGCTGCCGGCCAGCCGCAACAAGGCCGACGCCAACGCCGTGCATCAGCCGGTGCTGTCTGGCCGCGCCAGCCGCCAGCATGGCGACCAGGCCCAGGCACTGCCCACTCACCCGTTTGTGTTTGACGCACCGTTTTTGTTTTTGCCGGGCAAGGACAGCCCCAACCGGGTGCTCAGCCGGCTGGATATCGGCGATATTGTCGCGTTTGGCTCGCACCTGCAGGGCGAATTTGCCCTGGATACGGTGTTTGTGGTCAATGGTCGCCAGCCGGTAGGCGACGCCAGCCTGTCGGCGCTGTTTCGCCGGGTAAATCAGGCGTGTTTTGACAGCCCGGCCCTGCCGGTGTATCGCGGGGCCAGCCTGGACCAGCCGCTGGGGGCCTTGTTCAGCTTTTTTCCGGCCCGCCCGGTGGGCGCTGATGGCGTGCATGGCTTTACCCGCCCGCTATTGCGCCCGGAAGGCGCGCTGGCCGAGCTGATCCAGCCCCGTCTGCCGCATAATTTCCGCAGCCGGGAAACCCTGTTGCCAACGGGTGCGGTATGGGACGAAATCTGCCGGCAGGTGATGGCGCAGGGCTGCGTGCTCGGGCTGGTGGCCAGTTGACCCAGTGCGCGGCCAGCCCCGCCGTTCAGGGCGGGGAAGAATAGCGCGGACGGCGTAGCCGTCCTTGCCGTCGATGGGGGTGGGCTGTAAAAATACCCGTATGCAACGACTTCAAGCCTCGCGGACGTGCCCTGCCTGCGGCCATGTGTCGGCGGACAACCGCCAGACGCAGGCACGGTTCCAGTGTGTTGAATGCGGTTTCGAGGAAAACGCCGATGTGGTCGGCGCGATCAATGTGCTAAGGGCGGGACACGCCCGGTTAGCCTGTGAAGTGAGCGGTGCGGTCATGCCGCCAGCAGCAGGAACCCAGCGAAGCGACTCAGGGGCGGTTCAATGCCGCGCCTGAGCGCCGTAGGAATCTCCAGCCTTTAGGCCGGGGAGGATGTCAAGCAGCGCTTCCAGCACTTCCACCGCTTCACCGCGCAGGCGCAACAAGGGCAGGCCCAGTTCGGCCAGCGATTTGCCCAGGGCGGTGAGGGATTCTTCGACAAAGCCCCAGTGCCACGCCGATGCATCCGCTGCCTGCCACACCGACGGCTCGGCAATATACAGCGGCAACACCGGCCCGGCGCGACAGGCAGCAGCCAGGGCGGCATGATCAACCACGCGCAAATCGCGCTTGAACCAGACAAGATGGACGGGGGCAGCGGTTTTCATAAGCGTGACAGTAACGCAAATCAGGCCCGATAACCAGAGGCAGACACGGTGCTGGGCACCGCCTATGGTGCGGGCAAGGCCAGCGCCTGCCGGTGCGCCCACAGCCGCAATGCCAGGCCCAGCGCAAACAGCGCATATTCTGTCTGCATGCTATACCAGCCCAGCTGCTGCAAGCCATACCAGCCCAGCGCCACCAGAATCGACACCGTGCCGTAAAAATCCTGATGCAGGATAAACGGAATATCATTGACCAGCATGTCGCGGATCATGCCACCGCCCACCGCGCTGATAAAGCCGAGCATGGCCACGCCAAAGGCGCTCATCTCCAGCGCCACGCCGATTTGTGCGCCACCAATGGAAAACGCCACCAGACCAATCGAATCGGCCAGGATGAACAGCCGCTCCAGCTGCGGCGCGCGCCGACGCTGCAGGCGCAGTACCCAGGCCAGCGCCAGCGTGGCGGCAATCACCCACAGCGTGTCGTTCTGGTACAGGATGCGCGGGGTGCGCTGAATCAGCATGTCACGCAGCATGCCGCCCCCCACGGCGGTGAGCAGGGCCAGAATGGCCACGCCCAGCCAGTCAAAGCGCTTGCGCACGCCCAGCAAATAGCCGCTAAGGGTGAATGACACCGTGCCGATGAAAAAAAAGATGTCCATGCGCCCAATCCAAAAGCAGGGTTATACCGGATTGATCCGGTGCGCGGCAAACCTCGCCCTTCAGGGCAGGATGGCGCGGGTGGCGTTGCCGCCCTGGGTTTTTCGTGCCGCGTGTGCTGCGGCTGTCGCCAAGCAGATGCGCTGATTGATTCAGAAAAATCGTTTTGCCAAAAACAACACTCAGTAAAAGCACAATCCTGGATTACCGCCCGCCCGGAAATCACGATTTTCAGCGGTTTCTAGCAGGCATGGCTAGCACATTAGATTTATGTCATAATAAAAATGACGTAAGCAATAAAATCATGCACTCACCAAAATAATAATTGGTATCAACTGGGTGGCGACGCGCTACAACAAAACTGGCCAGATTTTCATTTGAAAAAATCTGGCCAGCGTGTGATGTGGTCAAAAGCCACCCCCGGTTTATTTGCCTGTTCTGCGGCTCAGAGATAAGCCTGGCAAGCAAACCGCACGACATGCGCCCGCAGGGTGGTGCAGGCGGCTGTTACACCCCCACCAGGCCAAATGCCAGATCCGACCAGGTGATCAGTGGCGTGCCAGCCACTTTGATGGCGGTGTCTGTCCCGGCAAAGCCATTGCTGGTTGTACGGTCCATCACCAGATAGGTGTCGCCGGCAAACACAAACTGGCTGACGGTGGTGATGGTGCTCATCTGGCTGGTGGCCAGGTTGAGCATGTCGTCCAGCGTGGCACCAGCCGGTGTGCTCAGCGTCAGCAGCGTGGTCGGTGTACTGCCGCTGGCAAACAGAATCTTGTCCACGCCATGCTGGAAGTCACTGACCAGCGCGGTGTTGTTGGCCCCCACCAGCTTGCCGCAGGCCCCAATGGCAAAGATATCCGTGCCGGCTCCTCCCACCAGGGTCACGCTCTGGTCGCCATACACTGCCGGGTCAAACGTATGCGTCACTTTCAGCGTGTCGTTGCCCGCACCGCCATTCAGCAGATCGTGGCCGCCCCGGCCATTGAGCACATTGTTCCCGCTGTTGCCCAGCAGGGTTTCGCTGGTCGTGGTGCCATAGGCACTGATATGCGCCGTGCCCATCAGCTCGATAACTTCAATGTCCGGGCTGCCATTGGAGTTCTGCAGGTCGGGCGAGCCACCTGCGCCGAACGACACATAGCTGCGTACGGTGTCGATACCTTCGCCGGGCATTTCCTGTACATGGTTGTTGACGCCATTGATGTAGTAAATGTCGTTGCCCACGCCGCCGTACAGAATGTCGTTGCCGTCGCCATACAAGGTATCGTTGCCGGCTTCGGCATACAGCACATCCACTTCGGTATTGGTGGTGCCATTCACCACATTGCCGTACAAGGTGTCGTCGCCAGCACCAGCGTACAGCATGTCGATGCCTGTCCCGCCCATCAGCACATTGTTGCCGCTATTGCCCAGCAGGGTATTGTTCACGCCATTGCTGCCCAGGCCAATCAAATGTGCCGAGCCTTGCAGTTCCAGCCGCTCCACTGCGCCAGATGCCACTTGCGTGGTCGGCATGCCGGCCAGCGGCACGCTCAGGCCCAGCGAAAACGAAATGTCGCTCTTGACCGTGTCCAGAGCAGTCGAGGCGACATCCTCAATAATGCTGTTGGCCAGCCCGGCGCGGATGATGTAGGTGTCGGCACCTGCACCGCCAAGCAGCTTGTCGTTGCCATCGGCGTACAGGGTGTCATTGCCATCGCCACCATACAGCCAATCCTGGGTGGCATCGGCCAGCACATTGGCGGCATTGCCATACAGCACATCGTCACCGCCACCGCCTTGCAGGGTGTCGCTCCCAATGCTGCCCCACAGGGTATTGGCACTGATATTCCCGATAATCAGATTGTTCAGCGTATTACCGCCGGCTTGCAGGTTGACCGGGCCATTGGTCAGCGTGAGGTTTTCCACTTCACCGCTGATCAGCGGCGCGCCAGCCAGCGAGTTGTCCAGGGCAACCGACACTGCGCTGTACACGGTATCCACCCCTTGGCCGGCTTGCTCTACCACCGTGCTGGAGACATTGCCCAGGTAATACGCGTCATTGCCAAGACCACCGTACAATTGGTTGCTGGTGGTATTGCCGTCGGACAGGGTGTCGTTGCCATCCTCGCCATACAGATGGTCAAAGCCATCTGCATACAGCGCATCGTCCCCGGTGCCGCCATACAGCACATCCTGCCAGGTGGTGCTCAGGCTGCTGACCATATTGGCATAAATCGTGTCATTGCCAGCCCCGCCATACAGGGTGTCAGCACCTTGCAGACCAGTGATGATATTGTTGCCGGCATTGCCATACACAACATTGGAATTGTAATTGCCCATGCCGTTGATATTGCCTGTCCCGGTCAGGTACAGGACATCATCGCTTGGTGACAATGTGTAGTTGGTAGTGCTGCTGATGCTTGCCATGATTTTGTCCTTTTGTGTTATCTGCGGTTAGCCCGCGATTTCACTTTACCCATGGGCATCGGATGTTTTCAAGCTTGAGATTGTTTTCCATGCGTTACCAGCCGGTAATTATGAATTTTGCCGATTTTTTGTGAGTGTTTTTTATATAAACATAGGCTTTACGCATATGGGAATAGGGTTAACTTTGACGGGAAGCGGACGCTCCCCGCCACTGGGGCTGTCGACAAAACCCGCTTGAAAACCTCAATGGGATCATGAGCTTGAACACCACCTCATGTTAATATAATGATCATTGTGGCCGTGCCGGCTGGCGCAGGCCCCGACTGATGGCCGACCTTGCGTTGCACAAAAACCACAGAAGCAGGCCAGGCAGCACACCACACACAGTAGACAGACGCCCTGCTTGTGTGCCGCCAAGTGGTGGCGAGCCCCCGGTTTTTAAGCAAAACCTACCCCAAAAGACAGGCAAAAAATCAGCATGATATGTCCTAAACCCTTGCTTAAATATAAAAAATAATTGAATTTTACGCATAAAGTTTATTTTTATTGCTCATTTTGTCATATCAGTGAAATTATGTTTATAGTTTTTTGTAGTTGCATTCATGAATTTGCAATAAGATTGCCCTGTGATGCGACAGCCGCGCCGTTCTGCCTGGGCCGCGCCTGGCCGTCGTCTTCCTGTCAACCTTCACACAAGAGCACACGCTCACCGCAAGGAAGCACCATGACGCTGATCTCCCGCCGTATTGTCCTGAACTGTCTGACCGCCAGCGTGCTGGCCGCCCTGGCCCCGTTGAGCCTGGCTGCCGACATGAAGTCGGTGGCTGTCACCGCCATTGTCGAACACCCGGCCCTGGATGCTGCCCGCAAAGGGGTGGAAGACGAACTGAAAGCCAATGGTTTTGAACCTGGCAAGCAGATCAAGTACCAGTTCCAGAGCGCACAAGGCAATGCCGCCACTGCCGGCCAGATTGCCCGCAAATTCATCGGCGACAATGTTGATGTGATCGTCGCCATTGCCACGCCTAGCGCCCAGGCTGCCGTGGCCGCCACCAAAACCGTGCCGGTGGTGTTTGCCGCCGTGACCGACCCGGTGGCCGCCAAGCTGGTGGGCAGCTGGAAAGCCAGCGGCACCAATGTCACCGGCGTATCCGACATGCTGTCGCTGCCGCCGCAAATCGACCTGATCGAAAAGGTCAAGCCGGGTGCCAAGCGCATCGGCATGGTGTACAGCCCGGGTGAAGTGAACTCGGTGACCGTGGCCCGCGAACTGAAGGCCGAACTGGCCAAGCGCAACATGACCCTGGTGGAAGCCGCCGCGCCGCGTACCGTGGACGTGGCTCCGGCAGCCAAGAGCCTGGTGGGCAAGGTCGATGCCATTTACACCTCCACCGACAATAATGTGGTGTCCACCTACGAATCGCTGGTGCGCGTGGCCTCTGACGCCAAGATTCCGCTGATTGCCGCCGACACCGATTCGGTCAAGCGCGGTGCCATTGCCGCGCTGGGCATGAACTACTACGACATGGGCCGGCAAACCGGCAAGATCGTGGTGCGCATCCTCAAGGGCGAAAAGCCGGGTGACATCGCCCCGCAACTGGGTGACAAGACCTCGCTGACCGTCAACCCGACCGCCGCGCAAAAACAAGGCGCGCCGCTGTCGCCGGCCTTGCTCAAAGAAGCCAAAGACACGGTAAAATAAGCGCTTGATCCAACGGCCTGCCGTTTGCGTTCCAAGCCTTGCCGGCCTGGCGTCCTACCCGACGCCCACGGTCGGCAGTCTGCCGCGCCCTACCGGGCGCGGTGTTCGTTTTTGTCGAGGTAACCATGTCACTCATCTCCCTGATGGGAGCGCTGGAAATTGGCCTGATCTTTGCCCTGGTGGCGCTGGGCGTGCTGATTTCGTTCCGTATCCTCAATTTTCCTGACCTCACCGCCGACGGCAGCTTTCCGCTGGGCGGCGCGGTGGCGGCCATCCTGATCGCCGGGGGCCAGTCGCCGTGGCTGGCCTGCGCCGCCGCCATGCTGGCCGGTGCCGGTGCCGGCTGGGTGACCGCCTGGCTGAATGTGCGGCTGAATATCCTGCAACTGCTGGCCAGCATTCTGGTGATGATTGCGCTGTATTCGATCAATCTGCGGGTGATGGGCGCGCCCAATGTGGCGTTGATTGGCTCGCCCACGGTATTCAGCCCGCTGATCGGCGAAGCCTCCGAGCGCGCCATGTGGGTGCAGCCGGGCGTACTGGCGGCCATTGTGGTGGCGGCCAAGCTGCTGCTGGACGCCTACTTTGCCTCGCAATCCGGCCTGGCCATGCGCGCTACCGGGGCCAACCCGCGCATGGCGCGCGCGCAGGGGATTTCCACCGACCGCGCCATCCTGTCCGGCATGGCCTTGTCCAATGCGCTGATTGCACTGGGCGGCGCGCTGTATGTGCAAACCCAGGGTGGGGCGGACATTTCCATGGGCGTGGGCACCATCGTGATTGGTCTGGCGGCAGTGATCATCGGCGAAACGCTGATTCCGTCGCGCTCGCTGTGGGTGATTACCCTGGCCACCGTGCTGGGGGCCATTTTGTACCGGCTGTTCATTGCCCTGGCGCTGGGGGCGGATTTCATTGGCCTGCAGGCGCAGGACCTGAACCTGGTGACTGCCTTGCTGGTTGGGCTGGCGCTGGTATTGCCCACGCTGAAAGCCAAACTGCGCAAAACCGTAAAGGGGAACCCGGCATGATGCACGCCAAAGGTCTGCTCAAGACATTCAACCCCGGCACGCCGATTGAAAACCGCGTGCTGCGCGGGCTGGACCTGCACATCGAAACCGGCCAGTTTGTCACCGTGATCGGCAGTAACGGTGCCGGTAAGTCCACCTTCCTGAACGCCATCAGCGGCGACTTGCTGGTGGACAGCGGCAGCCTGCACCTGGACGGCCAGGACGTCACCCGGCAAAACGCCTGGCAGCGCGCCGGGCTGGTGGCGCGGGTGTTTCAGGATCCGATGGCCGGCACCTGCGAGGCGCTGACCATCGAAGAAAACCTGGCGCTGGCCTGGCAGCGCGGCGAAAAGCGCGGGCTGGGCCGCGCGGTGAAAGCCGAGTTGCGCGAGCTGTTTCGCGACAAGCTGTCCATCCTCAAGCTGGGCCTGGAAAACCGCCTGACCGACCGCATTGGTTTGTTGTCTGGCGGGCAGCGCCAGGCAGTCAGCCTGCTGATGGCCTCGCTCAAGCCCTCGCGCATGCTGCTGCTGGACGAACACACCGCCGCGCTCGACCCCAAAACCGCTGCCTTTGTGCTGGAGCTCACCGACCAGGTGGTGGCCGATGGCAAGTTGACCACACTGATGGTCACCCACTCGATGCGCCAGGCGCTGGACCACGGCGACCGCACCGTGATGCTGCATCAGGGCCGGGTGGTGCTGGATGTCAGCGGCGAAGAGCGCGCGCGCATGGATGTGCCCGACCTGCTGGCCATGTTTGAGCGTACCCGAGGGGAAACCATCACCGACGACGCCTTGCTGCTGGGATAAGGCAATACCGAGAAAATGGCTATCCCCGCGCTGACGGGGATAGCCAATGGAGGTTGATCGCATAGGACTGACCCCCCCGTCCCCGCTGCAGGTTGCAGTGAGCTCAACAGCCTGCCCAGGGGGGGGCGCAGCCTGATAAGAGACCGCATAAGAGACCGCGCTGGCTGTAACGTTCCCGTAAACAAAAACAGGCTTTACTCAGGCCCGCGCACCCATTGCCAGTGCGCGGGTTTTGCGCGCCGGCAGGTCTTCGGCCTCTGGTGTCAGCCAGCCGGCCAGTTGCTCGCGGCTGATCTGGGCCAGGGCGTCAACCCACACCGGGCTGGCGTTCAGGCAGGGGATATAGCGGTATTCGCCGCCGCCGGCGGTCAAAAAGGTTTCCTTGCCTTCCATGGCAATTTCTTCCAGGGTTTCCAGGCAGTCAGCGATAAAACCAGGGCAGATCACGTCCAGCTTGCCCACCTTCTGCCGGCCCAGTTCGCGCAGCACGTCGCTGGTGTACGGTTTCACCCACTCGGTGCGGCCAAAGCGCGACTGAAAGCACACCACATAGTCGGCCTGACTCAGCCCGAGTGCTTCGGCCAGCAGGCGGCCAGTCTTGTGGCATTCGCACGGGTAGGGGTCGCCCTTGTCCAGGGTATAGCGCGGCACGCCATGAAAGCTCATCAGCAGCTTGTCGCCCCGGCCATGGCGTTGCCAGTGTGCGCGTACCTGGCTGGCCAGCGCGGCAATATAGGCCGGGTGGTCATGAAAATGCCGCACGGTGCGCAGCTCGGGCATATTGCGCAGCTGCATCAGCGTGGCAAACACCGCATCCAGCGCGCTGCCGCTGCTGGACGCGGCGTATTGCGGGTAGAGCGGAATCACCAGCAGCTGGTCCACGCCCTGGGCGCGCAGCCGGCCAATCACGCTCTCCACCGAAGGCTGGCCGTAACGCATGGCAAAATCCACCACCACGCCGGCCTGGCCGTCCTGCGCCAGCCGGGCGGCCAGGGCTTCGGTCTGCTGGCGGGTATTGACCAGCAGCGGCGAGCCGTCCGGCGTCCAGATGGAGGCGTATTTTTCTGCCGACTTGCGCGGGCGGATATTCAGGATCACCCCGTTCAGAATCAGCGCCCACAGCCAGCGCGGCAGCTCCACCACCCGACGGTCAGATAAAAACTGCTTCAGGTAGGGGCGCAAGGCACCTGCCGTGGGGGCCGCCGGGGTGCCCAGATTCAGCAGCAGCACGCCCACACGCGCCGGGGCATCGTGACGGAAACTCGGTTCAGGCAAAAAATCAGGCATGGTCAACGGCTTTCGTGAACAGGGGAGACGGGCTTGGAGCCGGGATGGCCGATAGCGTTCCCGCCGGCTGGCCGCCAGTTGGGAAGAAAGGCTACACAGTTAATCCAGGCTGAGCAGCACGCTGCGGTTGCCGCTGCTGTCTGCGGCGGACACCACGCCGGTTTGCTCCAGGCTTTCCATCAGCCGGATGGCGCGGTTATAGCCCACTTGCAGCTCGCGCTGCAGATGGGTGACCGAGGCTTTGTCACTTTGCCGCACCAGGGTGACTGCCTCGTCGTACAGCGGGTCGAGCATGCTGTCTGGCAGCGCGGCACGGCGCGAACGCGGCAGGCCCACCGACGGATGGCCGTCGAGCAGGCCTTCCACGTAGTCGGGGCGACCGGTGCGGCGCAGAAAATCCACCACCTGCTGCACATCACCGTCGCTGACCCACGCGCCATGCACGCGCAGCGGGTAGTCGGTGCCGGAGGGCTTGTATAGCATATCGCCCTGGCCCAGCAGGGTTTCTGCGCCCATCTGGTCAAGAATGGTGCGGCTGTCGATCTTGGACGCCACTTCAAAGGCAATCCGCGTTGGGATATTGGCCTTGATCAGGCCGGTAATCACGTCCACCGTCGGGCGCTGGGTGGCCAGCACCAGATGAATGCCGGCAGCGCGGGCTTTTTGCGCCAGCCGGGCAATCAGTTCTTCCACTTTCTTGCCGGTGGTCAGCATCAGATTGGCCAGCTCGTCCACCACCACCACGATGGCGGGCATCAGGTCCAGCGGCTGGGGGTCGTCCGGGTCGGCAAACGGATCGGCAATCCGCTCGTCGCGGCTGTCGGCGTCGCGCAGTTTCTGGTTGTAGGCGGCCAGATTGCGCACGCCCATGGCCGACAGCAGCCGGTAGCGGCGCTCCATTTCGCTGACACACCAGGCCAGTGCGTGGGCGGCCTGGCCCATGTCGGTAATCACCGGTGCCAGCAGGTGCGGAATATCCTGATAGGCCGACAGTTCCAGCATTTTTGGATCAATCAGCAGCAAACGCACTTCTTCTGGCGCGGCCTTGTACAGCAGCGAGACCAGCATGGCGTTCAGCGCCACCGACTTGCCCGAGCCAGTGGCCCCCGCCACCAGCACATGCGGCATGCGCGCCAGGTCCACCACCATGGGCTGGCCGGCAATATCCAGGCCCAGCGCCAGGCTCAGCCGCGACGGGCTGGACTGATACGCCGGCGAGGCAATCACTTCGGATACATACACGGTGCGCCGCTGTGGATTGGGCAGTTCCAGCCCCATGCAGGTTTTGCCGGGCAGGGTTTCCAGCACGCGCACCGAAGGGGTGGCCAGCGCCCTGGCCAGGTCCTTGCTCAGGCTGACCACCTGCGCGCCTTTCACCCCCGCTGCCGGTGTCAGCTCGTAGCGGGTGACCACCGGGCCGGGGCAGGCCGCGACCACATTGACGGGCGCGCCAAACTCGGCCAGCTTGCTTTCTATCAGCCGCGCGGTGCTGTCCCGTGCCTCAGCGCTGAGCGATGGCGTGCTTGCCGGCGCGGCGCTGAGCAGCTTGATCGGCGGCAGAATCGGGTCGGGCAGGTAGAGCCGGGGCGGGGCCAGCGGGTTGCGGCGCGGCGGCGGGGTGGGCTCGCTGGCTGGCGCAGGGGCGTCGGCCTGTGCGGCTTCAGCCGCCTCTGGCTGGGCGTTGTCTTCCATCATGTCCAGCACCGGCGGCTCATGCGCCGGGTCGTCGTGCATGCCCGGTTCAATCCGGCCATCCGGGGTCAGCACGGCGTCATCGGCGGCATGGGGGGGCGTGGGCATGGCAGGGGCGTTGCTGTCGCCCGCCTCAGGGGTGTCGGGTGCGTCTGGTCTGGCGGGTGCCTCAGCGGCGGCCCTGTCCGGTTCGGTGCGGGCGGCGGGGCGTTCGCTGGATAAATCCTCATCGTCGCCCACCACTTGGCGGCGCAGCGCCAGCCAGGCGTCTTCCAGGCCGCCGCCAATGGCTTCCATGGCGTCCAGCCACGACATCTGGATGCACAGGGCCAGGCCAGCCACCATGCCCGCCATCAGCAGCACGGTGGCACCGGTAAACCCGAGCAACTGCTCCAGCTGCTGGCCCAGCATGCCGCCCAGAATCCCGCCCGCCGACAGCGGCAGCGCCACCTCCAGGCTATACAAACGGATGGCCTCAAATGCCGCGCTGCACAGCAGCAGCAGGGTAAAGCCGCCGTAGGCCATCAGCCCAGGCAGATCCAGGCTGAGCGACAGGCGGTCGTCGTCACGGTAGACACACCAGGTGATCAGCCCGGCCAGCGCCGCCAGCCACCAGGCCGACAGGCCAAACACAAACAACAGCAAGTCGGCCAGCCACGCGCCTGCCGCCCCAGCCCAGTTATGCGGGGCAGGCAAGTCGGCGCTGTGCGACCAGGAGTTGTCGTCAGGCGAATAGCTCGCCAGCGCCACCAGCAGAAACAGCGTGCAGGCCAACGCCAGCAGCCAGCCGGCCTGGTGCAGCAGCTTGGCCAGTTTGGGCGGCAGGGCGGGCGCGTCGTTGCGCACCACTGCGGGTTTTCGTTTTCTCAGAATTCGCATGACACGCGTTTGGGTTCGGAATCGAGCCGATTATAGCGAGGAATGCTGCAGCTGCGCGGGTGTTACTGCAGGCAAAGCCACAATATCCCGCGCTGAACAGGCCAGATATGCCAAAGCGCGACATTCTCGGTCGGGTTTTGCCCCACGCGGCTGCATTGCCACCGCGAGCTGGCTACACTGGCTGGCCAAACTTTCATTTCGCATCAGGAGCGCCAGACATGGCATTCAGTGCAGCAGCGTATGGTGCCGGCCTGTCGGTGGGGCTGGGTTTACTGGTGGCCATTGGCCCGCAAAACGCTTTTGTGCTCAAGCAGGGCATTGCCAGGGCGCATAGTGGTACGGTGGTGGCGGTATGCATTGCCTGTGACATCCTGTTGATCACCCTGGGGGTGGTCGGGCTGGGGCAAACCCTCAGCCGCTCGCCACACTGGGTGCAGTGGGCCACCTGGGGTGGGGCCGGGTTTCTGGCGCTGTATGGCCTGCGGGCGTTCTGGGCGGCGTGGCGGCCCGGTGCGCTGGACACCCGTGGCACGGTGCAAACCACCCGGCGCGGGGCGATTCTCACCACGCTGGCGTTCACCCTGCTCAATCCTTATGTCTATCTGGACACCGTGGTGCTGATGGGCACGGTGTCCAGCCGGTTTGGCGAGGCGCTGTGGGCGTACTGGCTGGGCTGTGTCAGCGCTGCCGTGCTGTGGTTTGCCAGCATTGGCTTTCTGGCGGGCAAGCTGGCCCCGCTGTTTGCCCGCCCGGCCAGCTGGCGGGTGCTCGACAGCGTGGTGGGCGTGGTGATGTGCGCCACCGCCTGGCATTTGCTCACCCACTTTGCCTGAGCCACCATAGCCTGCACGCGCCAGCGCGCTGGCTTGTGCGCCAGACGCTGCATGAACTTATTCCCAAAAGGTGTTTGGCGCGGCCCGCTGCCGGCGGTATGCTCGCCAGACTTGACGCCAGAAAGCCCGAACCATGAGCCACGCCCCGTTGCACCCGGAAACCCTTGCCATCCGCGCCGGCAAGGAAACCTCGGATTATCAGGAACACAGCCAGGCGCTGTTTCTGACTTCCAGCTTCAAATCCGCCTCGGCTGCCGAAGCGGCCAAACTGTTTTCCGGGGAAATCCCCGGCTACACCTACTCGCGCTTTACCAACCCCACCGTCAGCGCCTTCCAGGCCCGGCTGGCGGCGCTGGAAGAAGGCGAGCGGGCGGTAGCCACCGCCAGCGGCATGGCCGCCATTCATGGCGTGGTGCAGGCTTATCTGTCGGCGGGCGACCATATCGTGGCTTCGCAAAGCCTGTTTGGTGCCACCGTTCAGTTGCTGTCCACCATCCTGACCCGGTTTGGCATCGAGGTGACGTTTGTGCCCGCCACCGACCTGGCCGCCTGGCAGGCTGCCATCCAGCCCAATACCAAGCTGTTTTACCTGGAAACCCCGTCCAACCCGCTGACCGAAATCATCGACATCCGCGCCGTGGCCGACATCGCCCATGGCTGCGGCGCGCTGCTGGCGGTGGACAACTGCTTCTGCTCGCCGGCGCTGCAAAAGCCGCTGACCCTGGGCGCCGACCTGGTGATTCATTCCGCCACCAAATACATCGATGGCCAGGGCCGCGTGCTGGGAGGCGCGGTGGTGGGCAGCCATGAACTGCTGGAAAAGCTTTACCTGTTTGTGCGCAGCGCCGGCCCCACCCTGTCGGCGTTCAACGCCTGGGTGCTGTTGTCCGGGCTGGAAACCCTGTTTGTGCGCATGGAGCGCCAGTGCGCCAACGCCCTGCAACTGGCCCGCTGGCTGGAAACCCACCCGGCCATCGAAAAAGTGTACTACCCCGGCCTGGAAAGCCACCCGCAGCACGCCCTGGCCATGCGCCAGCAAAGCGCCGGCGGCGCGGTGGTGAGCTTTATCGTCAAGGGCGGGCGCGAAGCGGCGTGGAAGCTGATTGATTCCACCCAGCTGGTGTCAATCACCGCCAACCTGGGCGACGTGAAAACCACCATCACCCACCCGGCCACCACCACGCATGGCCGCGTGGCACCGGAAGTGCGGGAAAAAGCCGGGATTGTCGAAGGCCTGGTGCGGGTGGCGGTGGGGCTGGAACACCCTGCCGATGTGCAGGCCGATCTGGCGCGCGGGCTGGAAGGCTGATTGCCCGCAGCTCAGCGCCCGATGCCCTCTTTAGTCAATCACCCTCGCCGCCAGCTGATTGGCGCACTGGCGCTGGCCCCCTTCGCGCTGGCGGCACGCAGCTGGGCCAGCCCGGCCAGCCAGGGCGAAGGACGCATGCTGGTGGTGCTGCTGCGCGGCGGGCTGGATGGCCTGTTTGCCTTTTCGCCCAGCGCCGATCCACGCTGGACCAGCGCGCGCCCCACCCTGTCCCGCCTGGCGCTGACCCAGGGCCTGCCGCTGCCCGGCAGCGGTTTTGTTGCCCACCCGGCGCTGCCCGAGCTGGCCGCCTTGTATCAGGCCGGTGAACTGCTGTTTTGCCCGACCGCCGGCACACCGGATGTCAGCCGCAGCCATTTCCAGTCGCAGGATGTGTTCGAGCTGGGGAACGGCCAGATCATGGCCGCCAGCGGTTTCATGGCCCGGCTGGCCAGCGCGCTGGCGGGCCGGCCCGCCGCCAGCTTCAGCGCCGGCCTGCCCTTGTGCCTGAGCGGCAGCGCCTCGCCGCCAATGCATATTCCACTCAGTCAATCCGGCATGCGCCTGAACAAGGGGCCGGCGCTCGACGCCATTCTCCAGGCACACGCCCATCTGCCCAGTGGCGTGATGCTGCAGCAGGCGCTGGACATCCAGCGCGTGCTGGATAGCCGTGATCCAGACCAGGCCGCACGCGGCGCGGCCCCGTTAAGCGGCTGGCCGGCGCTGGCCCGGCAAATGGGCCTGCTGCTGCGCCAGCAGCCCGACTGGGCGCTGTCGTTCATCGACCTGGGCGGCATGGATAGCCACGCAGCCCAGGCCACGACGCTGGCCGGGCTGCTGCGCCAATTGTCCTTGGGCATCCAGGCACTCAAGGACAGCCTGGGCCAGGAAGAGTGGGCGCGAACCCGACTGGTGGTGATGAGCGAGTTTGGCCGCACCGTGCAGGAAAACAGCAGCGCCGGCACCGACCACGGCCATGGCGGCCTGGCCTTGCTGGCTGGCGGCGGGCTGGGCCGCCCGCGCATGCTGGGCGACTTTCCCGGTTTGCAGCCCGCTGCGCTGTTTGAAGGTCGCGATCTGCCGGTGCTGCTGGACTGGCGCAGCCTGCTGGCAGAAACCGCCCGCGCCAGCTTTGGCCTGTCTGAGCGGGCGCTGGACAGCGTGTTTCCAGGCCGGCCCAGGGTGGCCTGGACACTCTGACGCGGGGTTTCTCCCGGCTGAAATCCCCTTCGGATGTGCTGTCCAGCCCGGCCCCGTCAACCAAATCCCGCTTCAGCCGTTAATTCCGACACAGCAGGTCGCCTAGAACCTGTGCCTTCGGCGCATCGCAGTGACGATGCGCCATCTCATCACGCTTGCCATCCCTGAAGCGTTTCCCCGGACCATATTGCCGGGAGGGTGGCTTCATTTCTGGATGTTTTTCTGATGATTCTGCATGGCCCTTCCCGCCCGGATTTTCTGACCGACATTGGCCTGCCCGATGTGCTGGAAGCTACCGTTGCCCGTCAACCGGATTGCCCGGCGCTGTACTGGGGCGAGCAGTGCCTCAGTTATGCGCAATTGCTGGCCCAGGCGCAACTGGCCGCCCATCACCTGATGGCACGCGGCGCAGCGCCAGGCCAGCATATTGGCTTGTGGATGCCGCGCGGCGCAGAGGCGCTGGTGATGCAGGCGGCGATTACCCTGACGGGTGCCGCCTGGCTGCCGTTTGACGCCGATACCCCGCTGGAGCGCATTCAGGTGTGCCTGAACGATGCCCAGGCGATTGGCCTGGTGTGCAGCGCCGACGCCTTGCCAGCATTGGCCGCCAGCCCGGTTCCCGCCTGGTCGGCCAGTGCACTGCAACAGCCGGTGGACGGACCGCTGCGCCAGCGTGAAGGGCTGCGCCCGGAGCATCCGGCCTATGTGATTTACACCTCGGGCTCCACGGGCGTACCCAAGGGAATTGCCGTCAGCCATGGCAGCATTTGCCACTTTCTGCGCAGCGAAAACAGCGTGCTGGGTGTGCGTGGCAACGACAAGGTGTACCAGGGGTTTTCCCTGGCGTTTGACATGTCGTTTGAAGAAATCTGGATCAGCTATCTGGTGGGGGCCGCGCTGTGGATTGCGCCAAAATGCCTGGTGAGCGACCCCGACGCGCTGTCGCAGGCGCTGATTCGCGAGCAGATCACCGTGCTGCACGCCGTGCCCACCCTGCTGGCGTTGTTTCCGCAGGATGTGCCCAATCTGCGCATCATCAATCTGGGCGGAGAAATGTGCCCTCAGGCGCTGGTTGACCGCTGGGCCACGCCCGAGCGGCCCTTGTTCAATACCTACGGCCCGACCGAAGCCACTGTATCGGCCAGCCTGGCCCGCCTGCTGCCCGGCCAGCCGGTCACCATCGGCCAGCCCCTGCCCAACTATGGCCTGCTGGTGGTGGACAGCCAGATGCAACTGCTGCCGGTGGGGGGAACCGGCGAGTTGTGCATTGTCGGCCCCGGTGTGGCGTCCGGCTATCTGGGCCGGCCCGAACTGACCGCCGAAAAGTTTCTCGATAATCCATTTATGGCGCGCGGCTACGATCGCCGCCTATACCGCACTGGCGACCTGGCGCGGATTGACCTGCAAGGCCAGGTGCATTGCCTGGGCCGGGCGGACGACCAGATCAAGATTCGCGGTTTTCGGGTGGAACTGGGGGAAATTGAAGCCGTACTGTGTCGCCAGCCCGGCATTGGCACCGCAGCGGTGATTGTCTACCCGATGGACGGTGTCGATCAGTTGGTGGCCTACCTGGCCACGGAAAGCGGCGAAGCCGCCGAGGTGCGCAGCCTGCGCGCCAGCCTGCGCGACTGTCTGCCGCCTTATATGGTGCCGGCGCTGTTCATCACCTTGCCGGTGCTGCCCCGCCTGACGTCGGGCAAGATCGACCGCAAGGCCTTGCGCGCCTTGCCGCTAGAGGCCGTCAGCGTGGAGGGCGGCGACGACACCCCGGCCACGCCGGGCGAAACGGTACTGTTTGCCGCCGTGCGCCGCCTGTTTCCCGGTCAGCCCATTCAGCGGGCGGCGGATTTTTTCCACGACCTTGGCGGCCACTCGCTGCTGGCGGCCCGGCTGGTGTCGGGCTTGCGTGACGATCCCCGCTATGCCGGCATGACCGTGCAGGATGTCTACCGTCTGCGCAGCCTGCAGGCGCTGGCCGCCGCCATGGATGCACTGGCCGCGCAACACCAGGCCCGCCCGGCCCCGGCCCAGACAACACCGGTACCGCCCATCCATGGCTGGCGGCGCGCGCTGTGCGGGCTGGCGCAGGCGGTGATGCTGCCGCCGCTGATCAGCCTGCGCATGCTGCAATGGCTGTCGCCATTTTTTACCTACCATTTCCTGACCGGCGACCCTGACGACAGCATTGCCCTGGCAGTGCTGGTTTCCCTGCTGGTGTTTATTCTGTCGCATGTGCTGAGCTTTGCCGTGGCCATTGCCGGCAAATGGCTGGTGCTGGGCCGTTTGCGCCCAGGGCGCTACCCGCTGTGGGGGCTGACTTACTTTCGCTGGTGGTTGTCCGACCGGCTGGCTGATGTGCCAGCGGTGTATCTGCTGCATGGCTCGCCCTTGCTGTCCAGCTACTGGCGGGCCATGGGCGCGCGCATTGGCCCGGATACGCTGATTGGCTCGATTTCGCTGCGTGCGCCAGATACGCTGACCATCGGCGCGCGGGTGAATCTGGGCTCATCGGTCAATCTGGAAAATATCCGCATCGAAACCGACGCGCTGGTGGTGGACAGCATCACCCTGGCCGATGACTGCTATCTGGGTTCGTACAGTGTGCTGGAAGGCGGCGTCACCCTGGAAGCCGGCGCGTATCTGGACGGCCTGTCGGCTTTGTCCACCGGCCAGCGGGTGCCCGCCGGGCAGCGCTGGGAAGGGGCACCCGCCCGCCAGAGCGCCGCCCCGATTCGCCAGCGCCCGCCAGCACCGGCTGCGCTGGGCCGGGCACGGCAGTGGCTGGCCACTGTGGGCTATGTGCTGGGGGCGGCGGCGGTGGCGGCGCTGTTTTTCCTGCCGGTGTTCCCCAGCTTTATCCTGATTGACTGGCTGGATGTGCATGAGCTGGATCTGGGCCAGCTGGGTTTGCCCGTCTGGCAGGCGTTTTTGTGGTACGCGCTGCTGGCCCTGCCGGCCAGCGGGGTGCTGGTGGTGGCCACCATTTTGCTGTCGGCAGCCATCCGCTGGCTGGCCTTGCCGCGCCTGCAGGCTGGGTGCTGGTCGGTGCACAGTGGGGTGTATTACCGCAAATGGCTGACCAACCAGATTCAGGAATCCAGCCTGCAGATCTTGCATGGCCTGTACGCCACGGTGTATGCGCCGTTCTGGTACCGGATTCTGGGGGCCAAAATTGGTCGGGGCGCAGAAATTTCCACAGCCATGGGCGTGGTGCCGGATATGCTGACCCTGGGCGACGATACCTTTATTGCCGACGCGGTGATGCTGGGCGATGAAGAAATCGACGGCGGCTGGATGACCCTGCGCCCCACCCGGATTGGCCACCGCAGCTTTGTTGGCAATGGGGCCTACCTGCCCGATGGTACCGACCTGCCAGAAGACGTGCTGATTGGCGTGCAATCGCGGGTGCCAGAAAATGGCCGGGTGCGTCCGGGGGAAACCTGGATGGGCTCGCCGCCCATCAACCTGCCGGCACGCGAAGTGACCAGCGGCTTTCCCGACACCTTGACCTTTCACCCGTCCTGGCTGCGCCGGATCGGGCGCGGCGCGGTGGAAGCGGTGCGGATTGTGCTGCCGCTGGCACTGATTATTGCCAGCGGCTACCTGACGGTGATCAAGGTGCTGCCTTACGCCGAACGCGACCAGTGGGGCATGGCGCTCTGGGCCTTGTGCCTGGCCGGCCTGCTGTATGGGGTGAGTTCGTTTGCCGTGGTGCTGGCGGCCAAATGGCTGCTGATTGGCCGCTATGTGCCGCGCGCTGCGCCAATGTGGACGCCGTTTGTCTGGCTGAGCGAGGCGGTGACCAATCTGTATGAATCGATTGCCGTGCCCAATTTTGTCAATTTTTTGCGGGGCACGCCGTTCTTGCCCTGGGCATTCAATCTGCTGGGGTGCCGGATTGGCCGTGGCGTGGTGATGGATACCACCGATATCACCGAATACGACTGCGTCGAAATTGGTGCGGGCAGCGTGCTCAATGCCTGGTCCGGCCCGCAAACGCATCTGTTTGAAGACCGGGTGATGAAAATTGGCCAGGTGCAGATGGGCGCAGGGGTGGTGTTGGGTTCACGCAGCACGGTGCTGTACGACAGCCAACTGGGCGACGGTGCCCGGCTGGGGCCGTTGTCGCTGGTGATGAAGGGCGAGCGGATTCCGGCGCATAGCCACTGGAGCGGGTCGCCCACCCGGCCATGGACGCCGCCGCCGGCATGAGCGCCATGGGCCAGCCACCGGGGCTGCACTGGCTGAGCAACGCCCTGGCCGCGCCGGCACAACTGATGGCCGGCGACACCGTGCTGGTATGGCTGTCCTGTGCCGGATTGAGCCGGGCGCTGGCCAGCCAGTGGCTGCGTCATCAGCTGGATGCCCTGCCCTGCCTGGCCGATGGCTGGCAGGAGTCGGCGCACGGGCCGCGTCCCCGGCGGCCCGACCTGCGCCTGAGCGTCAGCTATGGCCGCCAGCGGGCGCTGATTGCCGTGCATGCCGGCCAGTATGTGGGGGTTGATCTGCTGGCCCTGCCAGTGGCGGACGACTGGCCAAGTGTCAGCCGGGTGTTTTTGGGAGGGGCCGAAACCACCCGGCTGCTGGCCCTGCCAGCGCCGCAGCAGGCCGATGGATTTGCCATGGCCTGGGCTGGGCTGGAAGCGCGCAGCAAGGCGCTGCAACAGGGGCTGGAGGCCTATTCAGCCGAGCGCGCTGCCCGCCATGCCGGCCTGCACGCATGCTGCTGGCAGCCCGACCCCGACCACTGGCTGGCCGTGTGTCGGGGCTGAACCCGACCGGGGACAACGTGCAGGATTCAGCCGGATCAGCGCGCCGCCCCTGGCGGCAGCAAGCGGCCATCCTGCAGGTAAAACTGCTGGTTGCAGCTGTCGGCCAGGCGGGGGTCGTGGGTGACAATCAGAAAGGTCATGCCTTCTTCCCGGTTCAGCTCGCGCAGCAGGGCAAACACCTCGCTGGCGGTCTGGCTGTCCAGGTTGCCCGTGGGTTCATCGGCCAGCACCAGCCGGGGCCGGTTGATCAGCGCGCGAACAATTGCCACCCGCTGCTGCTGACCGCCAGACAATTGCACCGGCTTCTTGTGTGCATGCGCGGCCAGCCCCACCCGTTCCAGCAAGGCCCTGGCGCGCTCGCGGTCGTCGCGGCTGACGCGGCCCACCCCGGCCAGCACTGGCATCAGCACGTTTTCTTCGGCATTGAACGCCGGCAATAAATGGTGAAACTGGAAAATAAAACCCAGATAGCGGTTGCGCAGCGCGGTGCGCACCGCATCGCTCTGGCCGCTGGCCTGCTCGCCGGCCAGCCACAGCGTGCCCTCACTGGGTGATTCCAGCAGGCCGATGATATTCAGCAAGGTGGATTTGCCCGAACCCGACGGCCCCACCAGCGCAGAAAACCCGCCTTCGGTGAGGTTCAGGTCGATGCCGTGCAGCACTTCCACTACCGGTGAATCGCCGCCGCCGTAGCGCTGGCGGATGCCTTGCAACACCATCACGTCAGCCACGAATCGCCTCCACTGGGTCCAGTCTGGCGGCCCGCACCGCCGGCATCAGCGCCGACAACACCCCCACCACGCAGGCAATCAGCGCCGTGCTGATAAACAGTTCGCTGTCCAGCACCACCGGGAACAGTGGGCTGCCATCTTCCGTGCGGGCAATCCGGGTAAACCCCAGCGCCAGTGCTGCACCCAGCGCCGTCCCCAGCAGCGAGCCCACCAGGCCGACAATGCCGCCCTGCAGCAAAAACACCCCGAGAATGCGCCAGGCTGGCGTGCCCATGGCACGCAGGATGCCGATTTCGCGCTGGCGCTGCACCACCGACACCACCAGCACGCTGGCAATACCCAGCGCCACGGCAAAGGTGACAAATACCCGGATCATGGTGCTGGACGCCCGCTGGCTTTTCAGCGCGGTGACCAGCTGGCCATTATTGGCCTGCCAGCTGTCGGCAGTCAGCCCGGTGGTGGCGGCCAGCTGGCTGGCCAGGGTTTCGGCTTCAAACAACTGGTCGGTGCGCACATAGATTTCGGTGATATCCAGCCGGTAGCCCAGCAGGTTTTGCGCTTCCCGCAGCGGCATCAGCACCCAGCGCCGGTTCAGGTCTTTCAGGCCAAAATCCAGAATGCCGCTGACCCGCACCGACACTTGCACGCCGCTGGCCGATTGCAGGCGCAGGCGGCTGCCCGGCGTCAGGCCAAGGTCGGAGGCCAGCTCCACGCCAATCAGCGCCTCGCCCGCTGCCAGTTGCAAACGCCCGGCGCGCAGTTTGTCTTCCAGCCGCACCACTTGCTGGTAATCGTCCAGCGCCACGCCCATCAGCGACACCGACTTGTTCACCCCGCCCTGCTGCGCTACCCCCGGCCCGCTGGCCATGACTGCAGCGGCGCTGACCCGTGGGTGGGCGTGAATCGCCTGCAGCAAGGGTGCCCAGTCGCGGATGGTGTTTTCCCGCTGGGTACGCTTGCGCACGTCGGCCAAGGTGCTCACCCCCTCGGCGGCGGTCAGCGCTGGCCGGTTCAGCCGGTCTGCCGGGCGCAGCACCACATGCGCCTGACTGGACAGGGTGCGGTCGATGATATTGGCCTGCAGGCCGTTGACGATGGCGGTGATGTACACAATCACCGCCACGCCAATGCTTACCCCGGCCAGAATCAGCACGGTTTGAAAACGCCCCTCGCGCAACAGCCGCCAGGCTACCGTCCAGACAAAGCTCATGGCTGCGCCACCCTGACGCGCTGGCCGTCATCCAGCGCCGGGGCCGGCACAATCACCTGCTGGCCGGCAGACAGGCCGGATTTGACTGGCAACTGGCCGGCCACCCGCTCGGCGGTATCCACCTTGACCCAGCGCACCCGCCCGTTGTCAATCAGTGCCGCCTTGCCATCGCGCACGGCAGTGGCCGGCAGCAGCAGCATGGCGCGCGGGGCGGCAGTGACAATTTCCGCCGACACGGTCATGCCGCTGCGCAAGTAGGGGGCCGGCTGGGTCAGCGCCAGTTCGACTTCCACCGTGCCGCGTGCGGTGTCCACACTGGCCCCGATGCGGGTCACCGTGGCCGGTGCGCGCTGTTCGGCAAAGGCGTCAGCCAGCACGGCTGCCGTCTGGCCCACGGCCAGCTTGCCCAGATCGCGCTCGTCCAGATCAAGCAGGATGCGCGGCGGGCCATCGGCGGCAAAGCGCAGCAAGGTTTTGCCGGCAGTCACCACATCGCCCGCTTCCACGTCACGACTCAGCAGCACGCCGTTGGCCGGCGCGCGCAAGGTCATCTGCGCCAGGCGGGCCACGCTTTGTTCGGCCAGCCCACGCAGCTGTGCCTGGCGCTGTTCGGCAGCTTCCCGGCTGCGCCGGGCGCTATCCAGCGCCGCCTGGCTGACAAACCCCTGGGCAAACAGCTGTTGCTGGCGTTGCCACTGGCGTCTGGCTTCGGTCAGCTGGCTGTCGGCGTCGGCTCGCTGGGCCTCAGCCTGCGCCTTGGCTGCCAGCAATTCATCGGACTCCAGCACCAGCAGCACGGCACCGGCCAGTACCTGTGCACCTGCTTTCACCGGCGTGTGCACTACCCGGCTGGTGGCTGTGCTGCCCAGCACACTCTCGTGCACCGCTTCCACCCGGCCAGTGGCCACAACGGTGAGCTGCACCGGGTGGGGGGCGAGCGTGACCGCACTCACTGACACGGGTCGCCACCAGGCCAGTGCCAGCCCGAGGGCCAGGAGTGCCGCAATCGCACCGCCCAGCCATTTTCGCTGCAATCTCATGAGCGCCTTTCTGATCAAGCCTTGCCGGCCATGGACAATTATGCCGCATGTCGCGGTGAGGACCTACGTTGTTTATTCAAACCCTATATGTTATCTATCTTTACATAAGTCATTACCGGAATTTTTTATTTTTGTCTACCCCTCTTGTCAAGCATGATCCATTGACATAACTAGGTAGAATTACGTATAGTTAGTAGAAATACGTAATGATGCCTTGCCCAGAATCCGCCGCGAGCGGCACACCCGTCCGCTATCTGATCTGCTCGGGAAGTCATCTTGCTGTCCGTCACCTTTGGGGAAGGTGTGCGGAATCCCGTCCGGCGTCTTTCTCTCTTGCCCTGATGCTCGGCACACAGCAGCTGAACTTCCCCAGCGTTGACAGTAGCGCGCATGTTGGCGGCTTTGGCCTGGCTTGGCCTGGCGGTTCGGCCATGCCTTTACTGTGACGGCCTGGTGGTGTGTCTGCCACCCCCATGCGGGATGGGCAACGCGGCCAAGTGAACGCGGTTCCGCGCTGTCTGGCGACACACACGATATAACCATAACGAAGCAGACAAAGGATCCTACTGCATGGCAACCCCTTCCATTACCCTGACCGACACCGCCACCGTTTATACCCTGAGCGCAGACTCCATACTGGCCGTGTACGGCAACGCCCTGGCCAACACCCTGAATGGCAATGCCAGCGACAATACGCTGTACGGCGGCGATGGCAACGACACCCTGACCGGTGGTGCTGGCAATGATCAACTGTTTGGTGACGCGGGCAACGACCGGCTGGATGGGGGGCTGGGCGCAGATACCCTGCAAGGCGGCGACGGCAATGATGTGTACTCCGTCGATAACGCCGGCGATGTGGTGGTGGAAACCGCCACGGGTGGTGTTGATACGATTTTGACCACGGTCAACTACACGCTGGGTGACGCGGTGGAAATCCTCACCCAGCTGGGCTCGGCAGATATTAGCGGGACGGGCAACGCGCTGGTGAACAACCTCGCGGGCAACACCGGCAACAACCTGCTGGATGGCGGCGATGGCAGCGACACGGTATCGGGCGGTGCCGGCAATGACACCCTGCTGGGCAGCGGCGGCAACGACACCTTGTATGGCGGCACTGGCAACGACAACCTGCAAGGTGGCGAAGGCAATGACCGCCTGGATGGTGGCGTAGGTGCCGACACCCTGCAGGGAGGCAATGGCAATGATGTGTTTTACGTTGATGACGCTGGTGATGTGGTGGTTGAAGCAGCCAATGCGGGGGTTGACGCGGTTTGGACCACGGCTAACTACACGCTGAACGATACCGTCGAGATTCTCATCCAGTTGGGCTCGGCTGACATTAGCGGAACGGGTAATGCCCAGGTCAACACCCTGTCTGGCAATAGCGGCAACAACCTGCTGGATGGCGGTGCCGGCAATGACACCGTTTCCGGCGGTGTTGGCAACGACACCTTGCTCGGTGGCGAAGGTAACGACGCCTTGAACGGTGGCGAAGGTGTTGACCTGCTGGATGGCGGCAATGGCAATGACCGCCTGGATGGCGGCTCGGGTGCCGACACCCTGCAAGGCGGCGACGGCAATGATGTGTTCTATGTTGATGACGCTGGCGACGTGGTGGTGGAAACCGCCACCGGCGGGGTTGACGCTGTATGGACCACGCTCGACTACACGCTGAGCGACACGGTGGAAATTCTCACCCAGTTGGGCTCGGCTGACATTAGCGGAACGGGCAATGCACTGGTCAACAACCTGTCTGGTAATAGTGGCAACAATCTGCTGGATGGCGGCGATGGCAATGACACCGTTTCTGGTGGTGCCGGCAACGACACCCTGCTGGGCGGAGAAGGCAACGACACCCTGAGTGGCGGCGAAGGCGTTGACCTGCTGGATGGCGGTAATGGCAACGACCGTCTGGACGGCGGCGTGGGCGCTGATACCATGCAGGGTGGCAATGGCAATGATGTGTTTTACGTTGATGACGCTGGCGATGTGGTGGTGGAAACCGCCACCGGCGGGGTTGATGCTGTATGGACCACGCTCGACTACGCGCTGAGCGACACAGTGGAAATTCTTACCCAGCTGGGTTCGGCTGACATTGGCGGAACAGGCAATGCAATGGTCAACAACCTGTCTGGCAATAGTGGCAATAATCTGCTGGATGGCGGTGATGGCAATGACACCGTTTCCGGCGGGGTGGGCAACGACACCCTGCTGGGCAGCGGCGGCAACGACAGCCTGTATGGTGGCGCAGGCAATGACTCGCTGATTGGCGGTGCTGGCAACGACTTGTTGGTGGGCGGCGAAGGCAGCGACATCCTGGAAGGTGGGGTGGGCAATGACATCTACCAGCTTGATGACCTCAACGACACCCTGATTGAAAACGCCAACGAAGGTACGGATCTGGTCTTGGTGGCGGCCACCATGAATTATGCTCTGGGTGACAACCTGGAAAATGCCCGCATCACCAGCAGTGGGTCGATGCTGACCGGCAATGCCCAGAACAATGCCATTGTTGCGGTAGGCGTGGCGTGCATTGTGTATGGCCAGGATGGCAACGACAGCATTACCGGCGCGGCCAACACCAGTCTGTATGGTGATAATGGCAACGACACCCTCACCTTGACCGGCACAGGCTCGTTTGCCTACGGCGGCATGGGCAATGACACGCTGGACGTGCGGGCCACCACCGGCAACTGGCTGGTGGGCGGTGCCGGCGACGACAGCTATGTGATTGACAGCAGCAATCAGTACATTGTCGAGCGCGCCAATGAAGGCATCGACACCATCAAGAGCAGCGTGTCGTTTTCACTGGCAACCGGCAGCCGTGTGGGCGGTGGATCGGTGTCTGAAAGCCTGGAAAACCTGACACTCACCGGCACCGTTGCCATCGATGCCACCGGCAACCAGCTGGATAATGCGCTGACTGGCAATACCGCAGCCAACCTGCTGCTGGGCAATGCCGGCAACGATACGCTGATTGGCGGCGGCGGTAACGACACCCTCAATGGCGGTGCCGGCAATGACACCCTGCGTGCCATTGCCGACAGCACGGTGACCTCAACGCTGGGTGGCGTAGTCAGCCTGACGGGCGGTGCCGGCAATGATGTGTTTGCCATGAGCAAGGGCTATCTGGGCAATCACGCCAGCGGCAGCAATGTGCTGACCATTCAGGACTTTGTACACGGCGAAGACAAGATCAGCCTGACCGTGGGCAAAACAGTGACCGCGCCGACTGTCTTGCAACAGCTGACCGTCAGCGCCAGCGACACGCTGGACAGCCTGCTGGCCCGCGCCGCCGCCAGCGGTGGCACGGTGACGGTGCCCAAGGTCAGCAGCTTTGCCTTTTCTGGCAATACCTATCTGGTGCTGGATCAGACCAGTGGTAACACCCTGGCCGCCACTGACCTGGCCATCCAGCTGACCGGCACGCCGACACTGACCTTCAGCGACCTGGACTTCATCAAGCTGTAAGCCAGGCACAGACCGGCAGCAAGCAGCAAAAAGCCCCTGCACCGACCAGACCGGTGCAGGGGCTTTTTATCGGCCAGATGCGGTCAAATATCCTGCCCTTCCACCACGCCATCGTGCGGGCTGTGGTCGGCTTTGGGCAGAATCAGGTTCAGCAGCATGGCCAGCACCGAGCACAAGCCCACCCCCACCAGCGAGAAGCTGCCGAATTTCAGTTCCAGCGCGCCAATCCCGGCGGTGAGCACCACCGAGACAATCACCAGATTGCGCGGGGCCATCAGGTCCACTTTGGCTTCAATCAGGGTTTTCAGGCCAATGCTGGCGATGGTGCCAAACAGCAGCACCATGATGCCACCCATCACCGGCATCGGAATGGATTGCAGCAGGGCGTTGAACTTGCCAAAAAATGCCATGACGATGGCAAACAGCGCGGCCCAGGTCATCACCACCGGATTGAAGTTGCGGGTAATCATCACTGCGCCGGTCACTTCGGCGTAGGTGGTGACCGGCGGGCCGCCAATCAGCCCGGCAAAGCACACGCCCAGGCCATCGCCGGCCAGGGTGCGGTGCAGGCCAGGGGTTTTGGTGTAATCATGACCAGTGACTCCGCTGATGGCCATCACCCCGCCAATATGCTCAATGGCCGGGGCAATGGCCACCGGCAGCATAAACAACGCCGCCGCCCAGTTGACTTCCGGGCTGACAAACTGCGGCATGGCAAACCACGGCGCGTTGGCAATCTTGCTGAAATCCACCAGCCCCATCATCGCTGCCAGCACATAGCCCACCACCACCCCGGCCAGAATCGGCACCAGGCGGAACATGCCACGGGCGAACACCGCCACCAGCACGGTGGCGCTCAGTGACACCGCTGCCAGCAGCAGCGATTGCTGATAGTCCATCACCTGGTTGCCACCAGCGCGGCCCATGGCCATATTGCTGGCCACGGTGGCCACCGACAGGCCGATGATCATGATCACCGGGCCAATCACCACCGGCGGCAGCAGGCGATGCACCGCCTCAATGCCGCGCCAGCGCACCAGCGCGGCAAACACAAAATACATGAAGCCTGCGGCAAACAGGCCAAACAGCGTGCTGGGCAGGCCCCAGGTTTGAGTGGAATAAATAATCGGTGCAATAAAAGCGAAACTGGAACCCAGGAAAATCGGCACCTTGCGTCCGGTGCACAGCTGAAACAACAGCGTGCCCACCCCGGCCCCCAGCAGGGCCATGGCCGGGTTCAGGCCGGTGAGCAGTGGCACCAGCACCAGTGCGCCAAAGGCGACAAACAGGATTTGCGCGCCGGAGACGGCGGTTTTGAGTTGCTGGAACATCAGGGGTTTCCTTTTTGGGGTCTTGCGGGGTGCATTCAGACGGCGCAGTACATGATGGCCTGAGCGATGATGTTGTTTTGCCCGGCCGCCAGCGTGCTGCCAGCGCGAAAGCGCTGCACCATCTGCTGCACCCGCTGATAAGTGGTGAAATTGGGCAGTGCCTGATAGGCAATGTCCTCACCCAGCCGGGCGGCCAGCTGGCGTACCGTGGTGGGTTTGACGCAGACATGCTGCTGCGGGTCGTAGTAGGCCAGAAAACAGCTCAGCAGCGGCCATTTGGCTGCATTGGCGTTTTTGTCGTAGCGGCACAGCTGCAGCACCTCGACACAGCGGGCAAAGCTGTCCGGGCCAAACTGGTGGAGCAGGTCATGCAGCGCCTGCACCAGCGGGCGGTGGACGTCGCTGAACGCCAGATAGTTGCGAAACGCCAGACGTTCGAAGGTGCTGACCGTGGTGCAGCGGCTGACCATCTGCCGGCAGGTGTCGATCACCCCGGCCAGCTGGTCGCTGGCCAGCGCCTGCTGCAACACCGGCTGCGCCAGCCCGGTGCTGGCCAGTTCGATCACCTTGTTGACGCTACGGTGTTTTTTGCCCAGCGCCAGCCAGGCCGGGTCGTCCAGCCCCAGTGGAAAGCGCAGCAAAAAATCATGGTCAATCTGGGCGTAGGCGTCCATGGCGTTTCTCACAACAAAATGGCGGTCTGGCCGGGCCGTCAGGCGTGCTTGGTGCCAAAAATCTTGTCACCGGCGTCGCCCAGGCCAGGAATGATATAGCCGTGTTCATTCAGATGGCTGTCCAGCGCGGCAGTGACGATTTCCACATCCGGGTGTGCTTCGCTGACAGCTTTCACCCCTTCCGGCGCGGCCACCATCACAATGGCCTTGATGCTCTGGCAGCCCTTGCGCTTGAGCAGGTCGATGGTGGCAATCATCGACCCGCCGGTGGCCAGCATCGGGTCGATGATCAAGGCAATGCGCTCGTCCAGGCTATCGACAAACTTGTCGAAGTACGGCACCGGCTCCAGGGTTTCTTCGTTGCGGTACAGGCCCACCACGCTGATCTTGGCCGACGGCACCAGATCGAGCACGCCGTCGAGCATGCCCAGGCCAGCGCGCAGAATCGGCACCACAGTGACTTTCTTGCCCTTGATGCGCTGCACATGGATGTCGCCGCACCAGCCATCAATGGTCACCGGCTCCAGTTCGAAGTCGCGGGTGGCTTCGTAAGCCAGCAGCCGTGCCAGCTCGTGGGTGAGGGTGCGGAATTTATAGGTGCTGATGTCGGCCTCGCGCAGCAGGCCGAGTTTATGCTGCACCAGAGGGTGGTTGACGATGGTGATAGGCATGATTCCCCGCAATCTGGATCGACGTCCGCCGGGGGGCGGGCGTTAAAAAAGCGCAGTCTGATGATGGACCTGCGCCGACCGCGCCAGCGATGGCTGGCGCGGCGCAAACGGCTGGATTGTACGCCGGATAAGACCGGATTTGCCATGGCGGATGGTGCAAAATCAGGAAAGCCGGCGCGCCAGCCTGCCGCTGGCACACGCCAGTGGCGAGCCGGCAGTCTGCCTGCTACTGTCAAAGCTGCGTGCCGCATGCCAAACAGGCACCCCTGGCTGACTTGCATCCCCACAGACAAGATTTAATGACATAGGGTATTATTTTGACATAGCCGTGTCCTGGTAGCGACAGACACCTCGCCACACCGATCGAATCAGGAAAGGACACTCCCATGTGGGTTCAACGCAAACTGTCCGGCTTGCTCTTGCTGGTGCTGGCCGTTGGCGTGGCAGCCCCTGCACTGCTGTGGGCCGCCTGGGACATCCAGCGCAGCGCCCGCCAGCAGCAACAGGCATTTGCCCAGGAAATCCAGCAGTTCCAGCGCAAGCTGGAATCCGGCCTGCAATCGCCGCTGTGGGATCTGGCCCCAGACAGCGCCGCGCCCTTGCTGGATGCCCAGTTTCAAGACCGCCGCCTGGCCAGCCTGACCGTGCTGACCGACGCCCGCCAGCTGTTTTATCACCACGACGAAGCCAGCCGGCGTGATGGCCAGTGCACGACTCACCATCTGCCGGTTTACCGGCAAACCCAGCTGCTGGGCGAAGCGCTGGCCGAGTTTTGCGATGGTGCGCTGCAGGCGCAGATTGCCCAGCAGCGCAGCGAGCGGCTGTGGCTGATTGGTGGCCAGTTTGGCCTGACGCTGATGCTGATTGTGGCGCTGCTGCACTGGCGGCTGGTATTGCCGGTGCGCCAGCTGGTGGCGCAGGCCCAGGCGCTGGCCCAACGCCGGCTGGCGCAGCCGTTTACCTGGCTGCGCCGCGACGAGCTGGGCCAGCTGGGGGCGGCGCTGGAAACCACCCGGCAGGCGCTGGCCCAGCTGTTTACCCGGCTGGAGCAGCAAAACCAGGCGCTGCACGCCGAACTGCAGCAGCGCGCCGCCATCAGCGAGGCGCTGCGCCACAGCCAGCAGCGCTATCAGGCGCTGGTAGACGAAGCGCCGGAAGGCATTGCGCTGATTTGCCCTGGCACCGGGCGCTTTGTTGAAGGCAACCCGCAAACCGCCCACCTGCTGGGCTGCCGGCAGGATGCCCTGCCAGACTACACCCCGTTTGATGTCGCGCTGACGGTAAAAACCGACGCACCCGCCGTGTGGCAGCAGCGCTGGCTGTCGGCGCTGCATGCCGCCAGCGAGGGCGTATTCAGCCAGTTTCGCTGGCGCTTTCAGCCACTGGACGGCCAGCCGCAACGGCATATCGACGTCCACCTGGGCCGGCTGGATACCGGGCAGGGCCGCGCCATTCGCGCCACCCTGCTGGATGTTACCGCCCAGGTCAGCGCCGAACGCCAGCTGCACCTGATGCAGCGCGCCACCGAACAAAGCCGCGATGGCATTGCCATTCTGGACAGTCGGCTGACGCTGAGCAGCTGCAATCCGGGATTTCGCTGGCTGTTTGGCCATGAAGATGTCCGCCTGCTGCCCTGCCTGGACCCGCACAATCCGGCCTTGTATCAGGCCTTGTGCCAGCAACTGGACAACGAAGGCAACTGGCAGGACGCCATGTGGCTGAACACCCGCCAGGGCAGCCGCTACTGCCAGGTGCGCATCAGCCGGATTGTCAGCGAGGAAGACCCGGACAACCATATCTGCGTGGTGACCGACACCACCGAAACCCACCAGCAGGAAGACCGCATCCGTTACCTGGCCCACCACGATCCGGTGACCGGGCTGACCAACCGGCATTTTTTATACGGACGGATGGCCGAGGATATTCACCTGACGCCACCGCGCCCGTTTGCCCTGGGTTTTCTGGATCTGGACCGGTTCAAGACCATCAACGACACCCTGGGCCACGAAGCTGGCGATATTTTATTGCAGGCGGTGGCGCGTCGGCTGCAGACCATCATTCGCAACGAAGACCTGGTGTCGCGGATTGGCGGCGACGAATTTGTCATTCTGGCCAGCGGCATGCGCCAGGCCAAGGAAGCCGACGAGCTGTTCACCCGTGTGCTGGGTGCGTTTCACGAGCCATTTGAACTGGCCGGCAAGCTGTTTCACATTACCCCAAGCATTGGCGTGTGTTTTTTCCCGTCCGACGGCGACAATGCCGACGTGCTGATGCGCAACGCCGACACCGCCATGTACGTGGCCAAGGCCGCCGGGCGCAACACCTACCGGCTGTTTGCCCAGGCTATGCACGCCCAGAACGCCGAGCGGCTGGATCTGGAGCGCGAATTGCGCCGGGGCATTCAGCAGGGTCAGTTTGTTGCCCACTACCAGCCCAAGGTAAACCCGCAAGGACGGCTGATTGGCTGCGAAGCGCTGGTGCGCTGGCAGCACCCCGAACTGGGCCTGCTGTCGCCCGCGCGGTTTTTGCCCATGGCCGAAGAAACCGGCCTGATTGTCAGCATTGGCCGTCAGGTGCTGCTGGCCGCCTGCCAGGATTGTCTGCGCTGGCGTCAGGCCGGCTATCCGGATCTCTGCGTGGCGGTGAATGTCTCCAGCCGGCAGTTCAGCCACGACAATTTGCAAGACACCGTGCAAGCCTGCCTGGACCAGAGTGGCCTGCCGCCGGATGCGCTGGAGCTGGAGATTACCGAAAGCCTGCTGATGGACAATCTGGAACAGGCCATTACGCTATTGAATGCACTGCGGGCGCTGGGCATTCGCATCTCGCTGGACGACTTTGGCACCGGCTATTCCAGCCTGAGTTATTTGCAAAAGCTGCCGATCGACACCCTTAAAATCGACCGCAGCTTTGTCCAGCATATCGACAGCCGCCCCGGTGACGCGGCCATCACCCGCGCCATCATTACCCTGGCCCATGGCCTGGGCGTGCGCGTGGTGGCCGAAGGCGTGGAAACCGTGGCCCAGCGCGATGTGCTGAACGGGATGCACTGCGACGTGATGCAGGGTTTCTGGTTCAGCCGGCCAGTGTCGGGCGAGGTGCTGATGACCCGGCTGGGCGACACCTTTGGCGGTGAGTCATCGTAAGTTACCTGCCTTAGGGATACGCTGGTTTATTCAGTAAAATCGTGTTTGCCAAAAGCAAAACCTAGCAAAATCAAAATCCTGGATTCCCGCCTTCGCGGGAATGACGATTTTTTCAGCGTATCCTTAGGGGTTTGAACCGGTGGGGCCGGCGTGCGCCGGCTTATTCCACCACACGCGCCAGCAGCACGTAAAACTCGCGTTTTTCTGCCGGTCGGGCTCCACGCCACCGCGCCTGCCACGGCCCTTGCGGCTGGTAATGCGGGTCTGGCGTGGTAATCAGCCGATAGCGGCAGGCTTGACCAACCGGGCCATCGCTGTCTGGCAAAGACAGCCCGATATAGTAATACGCCATTGCCCTGGGCAACTGATTGCTGCGCGCCGTGCTCACGCACTCGCCCGTGTCCGGCAAGGCCTGGCGCAGCGACAGCATCACCGGCTGATAGCTTTTTTGTGCATCCAGCCACGGCAGCCACAAGGCACCGGCCAGGCTCCACAGCAAGGTCATCCCCAGCGCCCAGTTGGTGACCGCCTGACGGCCCATCAGCCGGCGACGGGTCACGGCCCAGCCCCAGGCCAGAGTAATGCCCAGCGCCAGCAGCAAGGGCAGAACATGCACCTGCGCCTGATACGTCGGGCTGTACTTCACCGCCAGCGTGAGCAGCTGCACCGGCCAGCCAAAGTTCATCGCCGCCCAGCCCAGCCAGATCAAGCCGCCAGCCAGGCCCAGGGTGAGCACGCCAAACCAGTTGAAAAACGCGGCAGCCCCGCGCTTGAGGGTATCGAGCTCCACAGCGGCCAGCACTGCCATCGGCAGCAACAGCGGCAAGGCATACAGGGCGTTCTGGCGCGGCGACAGCCACAGCACCAGCAAATTAATCGCTATCAGCAGCAGCGGCAGCTGATAGCGCGCGGCATTCAACCGTTCACGCCCCCGCCACACCGCCCAGGCTGCCAGCGGCCACGCCGGCCAGGCAAACCACGGCAATAAACGCAGGTAATAGCCAAACTCATGCAGCAGTGTCAGCCGGCCAAAGCCATAAAACGGCCCCAGCGCCAGCGAATACCACCATTGGGCAAACAACGCCGGCTCGTGCTTGAGCATCGACAGCGGCCACAACAGCGCCAGCGGCATGCCCAGCGCCAATGAAATGGTCACCGTCTTGATATACTGGCGGCTGCGCCAGCCTGGCAGCAGCAAGAGCAGCAACACCGCCAGCCACACCACAGCCACTTCCATCAGACTGGCCGACAACAACAGCGCGGTGCTGCCCAGCGCCAGCGCCAGCGCTGCCAGAAACCCCCGGCGCTGCGCCAGCGCCAGCCCCAGCAAGCAGGCCGATTCGGCGCAGAGCATGGCCACATCAGGCGACAGCTGGTGGCCGGATTCAATCAGACCCAGGCAGCCAATCAAGATCAGCACGGCACTGCGGCCATGGCGGCGGCCAATCAGCTCGCGGGCAGTCATGCCGGTAAACAGCAGGGTCAGCGCCATAAATAAAGGCGTGGCCAGCCGGGCGGCGTCGTGCAGCGCCAGCCAGGGCGACAATAACCGGGCAAACCCGGCGGCCACCCAGTAATACAGCGGCGGCGTATCCAGATAGGCTTCGCCGACAATACGCGGCACTTGCCAGTCGCCGCTGTGCAGCATCCACTGCACCACGCCCAGCGCATAGGGCTCGTCGGGCTTCCACGGGCCATGGCCGAGAATGCCCGGCCACAGCCAGACAAAGCACAGCAGCAATAGCAGCCAGGGTTTTTCCGTCGGTTTGGGCAGTTCGGGATGTTTGGGCGGGGTATAGGTCAGCATGGCAAGCAGTCAGGACGGCAGCCGTCAGAGGGCGTATTGTGCGCGATTGGCGCAAACAAAAAAAGGCAGCCATGGCTGCCTTTTTGTCGAGCTGTCGCGGATTAGCGCGAGAACTTGCCGAACTTTTGCTTGAACTTGTCGATACGGCCAGCGGTGTCCAGCACCTTTTGCTTGCCGGTGTAGAACGGGTGGCATTGCGAGCACACTTCAACGTGGAAGTTTTCCTTGCCCATGGTGGAACGGGTCTGGAAAACATGGCCGCACGAGCAGGTCACGTTGACTTCGGTGTAATCCGGATGGATACCAGCTTTCATGTTTTTTCCTTTGGGTCACGGGCGCAGGGGTTTTGCCTGCGCTACTTGGTCAAACGCGCATTATCCGGAAAACCCTGCCCCTTGACAAGTCACCGTCGGCCACTTTTGCCGCAGATTCTGCCCACCCGGATGGTGCGCTGCATGATTGACGCGCTGCCGTGGCACAGCGATGCTGTGGGCTTCCCCAGCCCGGAGCCTGCGAATGAGCCAGATATCCGTTGACGCCTTCCAACGCCTGATTGACGCCGACCTGCCGCTGGTCAGCCTGTTTGGCATTCGCACCACCGCCATTGGCCACGGCAGCGCCAGCATGCGCATGCACTTCAACCCCGGCCTGATCCGCCCCGGCGGCACCATTGCCGGACCGGCGCTGATGGCGCTGGCCGATGTCACCCTGTATGCAGTGGTGCTGGGCATGATTGGCCAGGTGGAGCTGGCAGTGACCACCAGCCTGAACATCAATTTCTTGCGCAAGCCCGGCCAGACCGACATCCTGGCCGAAGGCCGCATCCTGAAACTGGGCCAGCGTCTGGCGGTGGGCGAAGTGCTGCTGTACGCCGAGGGTGACCCAGAACCCGTGGCGCATGTCACCGGCACTTATTCGATTCCGCCGCGCCGCTGATGCCTCTGCTCATGCCGCCACGCCCTGTGGCGACTGCGGATAGCGTTGCGGCTGTTGGGACAGCCAGTCCAGCGCCTCCACCCACAGCGGCTGGGCGGTGGCGCGGAAATAGCCCATATGGCCAATCTGCGCCATGCCAAAAGAATTAGGCTGGATGTCACGCCCCTGCCAGGGGGCATTCTGGTAACCCGGCATAAAAGCATCACGCGAGCCCGGCGAGGCCCAGCTATCGTCCACCGCATTGGCAGCCAGAATGGGCAGGCGCACCTGGGCAAAGCGTTGCGCCAGTTCCGGCAGGCTGCTGTCTTCAAAAAAATACCGTGGATAACGGCACCAGTGCTTCCATTGCCGGTAAACATCCAGCGGCAGGTTTTCGCCCATGTTCAGCCGCTTGAGCGGCAGATAGCCATACCAGCGCGTCAGCAGCGGGCCGACCATATTGAGCAAAAACCGCACACGCCAGCCTTCAAGGGTGGGCATCCAGCCATGCCAGCCAGAGCCGGTGCCAAAGGTAAAGCAGGCGTCAATCAGCTCGTGATTGGGCAACAGCCCCAGCGCGTGTCCGCCGTAGGAATGGCCCAGCAGGTATAGCGGGCAACCGCCCCCGTGCATGGCTTTTACCGCCGCCGCCAGATCCTGCTGACCCCAGTCCAGATAATTCATCCGGAAGCCGCGCAGCTCTGCCGGAGCCGACAGGCCCACACCGCGATAGTCCAGCGTCAGCGTGTCGTAGCCACGCAGGCGGGCAAACCGGGCAAAGCGGCGGTAAAACTGCTGCTGCACTCCGGTGGCCCCGGCCACAATCAGCCGGGCGCGCACCGGGCCGCTGGGCAGATAACGCTGCGCCACCAGCGGATACCCATCGGCGGTTTCCAGCGTTTGTATATGGAAAGAGCGCTTGTCTGCGGCGAGTGAGAGCGACATGGCAGGGCATCTTATGCTGAATAGAATGCGCATATCATGACACCGTCAGGCACGCCATCACAAGAGCGTAGAAATACCTGAATGTCGTGATGTAATATCAGCAAAACGCCCGGCAAGCCGGGCGTTAAATATGCGCTGATAAATTCAGAGAAACCGTTTCTGCCAAAAACCAAAACCCAGCAAAATCAAAACTCTGGATTTGCACCTGCGCAGGAATGCCGATTTTTTTTCAGCCTTTCCCTCACAGCTCAACCTGGTTCAGCACCTGCAGCATCTGATGCATGATCTTCGGATTGGCGGCCAGGATGTCGCCAGACTCCAGCCAGCCTTCGTTGCCGGTCAGGTCGGTGATGATGCCGCCAGCTTCCTGCACCAGCAGGCTGCCCGCAGCAATATCCCACGGCTTCAGGTTCATTTCCCAGTAACCATCGGTACGGCCGCACGCCACATAGGCCAGGTCCAGCGCGGCGGAGCCTTCGCGGCGCACGCCCACGGTACGTTGAATCATGGCCTTGAGCTGGGCCATGTCCAGATCCAGCTGGCTGGTATTGACGTGCGGGTGACCGGTGGCCACCAGGCAGTCGGACAGCTGGGTGCGCTTGCCCACGCGGATGCGGCGGTCGTTCAGAAAAGCCCCTGCGCCCCGGCTGGCGGTAAACAGGTCGTTGCGGTTGGGATCGTAGATCACCGCATGGCTGAGCACGCCGCGCACCGACAGCGCAATGCTGATGCAGTACTGCGGGTAGCCATGCAGATAGTTGGTGGTGCCATCCAGCGGGTCGATGATCCATTCGAACTCGGACTGGCCAATCCGGGAGCCGCCAGACTCCTCTGCTAGAATGGCGTGGTCCGGATAAGCATCGCGAATGGTGTCGATGATGGTCTGCTCGGCGGCGCGGTCAACTTCGCTGACAAAATCGTTCGGGCGTTTTTGCTCGGGACGCAGGATGTCGAGGTTGTTGGAAGCGCGCTGGATCACACTGGCAGCGCGGCGGGCGGCTTTGACCGCAATCGTGAGCATCGGATGCATGGATGGCCTTTCACATGGCACACGCACCGCCCGGCACCGGCCCTGAATCAAGGAACCGGCACGCCAGCGGCAGCGCCGTGTGCTGCAATTCTGTTAATGAACAAAAAAACCCGAAGACGGTTTCGGGTTCTGGTATCGCACCATTTTAATGTGATTTTCCCAATGATGAAACCCGAAGCTGTTGATGTACTGAAAAATATTCGCGTGGTACTGGCCCGGCCCTCGCATCCGGGCAATATTGGCTCGGCGGCCAGAGCGATGAAAACCATGGGCCTGACCCGGCTGACCCTGGTGGCCCCGCGCGATTTCCCCAGCGAAGAAGCCAACACCCTGGCCTCAGGCGCAGTGGACGTGCTGGAGCAGGCCCAGGTGTGCGCCAGCCTGAGCGACGCGCTGGCCGACGTGACCCTGGCCGCCGCGCTCACCAGCCGCCGCCGCGAAATTGCCGCCCCGCTGCTTACCCCGCGTGATGCCGCCGGCGAACTGCTGGCCTGCGCCGCCCAGGGCCAGCAAGTGGCGCTGGTATTTGGCAACGAAACCTTTGGCCTGTCGATTGAAGAAGTGGAGCAATGCAATCTGCTGGTGACCATCCCCGGCAACCCGGACTACTTTTCCCTTAACCTGGCCCAGGCGGTGCAAGTGCTGGCCTACGAGCTGTTCAGCCAGACCGGCTACGGCCTGGACGCGCTGCGCCAGCCGGTGGAACACGCCAGCCACGCCCAGGTGGAAGGCTTTTATCAGCATCTGGAACACACCCTGCAGCAGATTGGCTTTTTTGAACGCCGTCCGCCCGACCGGCTGATGCGCCGCTTGCGCACCCTGTTTAACCGCAGCCGCCTGCAGCGCGAAGAAATCGACATCCTGCGCGGCATGCTCAAACAAATCGAGCGCCACGCCCCAGCCCAGCCGCCACAGCCATGACCCCCCTTCCCCACCCGGCGCATTACCGCCAGCCGGTGGTGCGCGACCTGGCCCAGCTGCTGCTAGGCCAGCCACCATGGCACACCGGCTGCGAACTGCCCCACCCCCGCCTGCTGGGCGCACACGGCCTGAGCCTGCTGGCCGAACTCGACACCCAGCCCCAGCCGCTGCTCGACGCGCTGGCCCAGCGCCCGGCCACCCGCCGGCTGGGCCGCTATGTAGAAGCCCTGCTGCACAGCTGGTGCCAGCTGGCCCCGCATTGCCAGGACATTCACGCCAACCTGCCCCTGCGCGACGGCGGCCACACCCTGGGTGAATTTGACCTGCTGCTGCGCCTGGACGGCGAACCCTGGCATCTGGAGCTGGCGTGCAAATACTATCTGGTGGTGGGCCGCCACGGCGAACACTGCGTTGGCCCCAACCCGCACGACGCCTGGCAGCGCAAGCTGGCTAAACTGCAACAGCAACTGCGCCTCAGCCGCCACCCGCTGGCCGCCCAGGCCCTGCCCGCCGGCTGGCAGGGCTGTCAGGTTGGTTCGGTGTTACGCGGCCAGTTTTTTTACCGCGACACCCCACTGGCCCTGCCCCCGCTCAACCCAGCCGCCCCCGCCGGCTGGTGGCGACCGCTGGCCGACCCCTGGCCCGGCGAAACCCACCCCGCCACCCGCTACCTGCACCTGCCGCGCCTGGCCTGGCTCGGCCCCGCCCAGCGCCCGGCCCATGCCAGCGACCTGCTCACCGCCACCACCCTGCGCCCACTCCTGGCCCACTGCGACAGCCCGCAACAACTGGCCCAACTGCAGCAAACCGCCAACGGCGACTGGCAAGAATGCGCACGCGGGTTTGTTGCCCCCGGCGCGTGGCTGGAATCGGATATGTTGACCCTGGCGGAGGTGTAGGCGCGGATTGGGGGGATGCCGGTTTAGGCATGGAAAATATGGCTGGGAGACCTCATCACACCGAACACCAATGGCGCTGCATGCTGATAGGATACGATCTAACTGACGTATCGTCTGGAAAGGACGCCTCTCATGCTACACGCCATTGCCCATGCCCCCAAAGACAACCACCAGGAGCCACACCTCCTGGCCGAGCACTTGCAGAAAGTTGGCGAATTAGCCGCACAATTTGCCCCTCCCTCCCTGGCGAGCTGGGCGCGGCAAGCCGGGCGCTGGCATGATCTGGGCAAGTATGCTCAGGCGTTTCAAGACTATATCCGCAGCGCCAGCGGGTATCAGGCCCACCTGGTGGACAGTCTGCCGGGGCGAGTCAATCATTCTTCTGCTGGCGCGTTATATGCCGTGCAACAATTGGGAATACTGGGCCGGCTACTGGCCTATGTGATTGCTGGCCACCATGCGGGTCTGCCCGATGGCTCTGCCGGCGAAGGCGCAGGCAACGCGGCCTTGTCCAGCCGGCTGGAACACGACAAAGACTGGCTACAGCAAACGCTTAGGGCAAAAATCCCCCCCGACATTCTGGCCGCCGACACGCTGACGCTGGATGTTGCCGCGATGGGCCATAGCGCAGGGTTGCATCTATGGCTGCGCATGCTGTTTTCCTGTGTGGTTGACGCTGATTTTCTGGATAGCGAACGCTTTTTTGAACCAGCCCGCACACAAGCCCGCCTGCCGCCGCCAGCGCTGGCGCAACTGCGCAAACGGCTAGATGACTCTCTGACCGAAAAACTCGCCACAGCCACACCCAGCCTGGTAAACAGCGTGCGCGCCGACGTGCTGCGCCAGTGCCGCGAACGTGCGCACGAACAACCTGGCTGCTACACCCTCACCGTGCCCACTGGCGGCGGCAAAACGCTTTCCAGCCTGGCCTTTGCCCTGGAGCACGCACTGGCGCACGGCAAACAGCGGGTGATTTACGCCATCCCCTACACCAGCATTATTGAACAAACCGCCGAAGTGTTTCGCGCCGCGCTGGGTGACGACGCCGTGCTGGAACACCACAGCAGTCTGGATGTCGAGCAGGAAACCGTACACAGCCGGCTGGCTGCCGAAAACTGGGACGCCAGCGTGATTGTCACCACCAATGTGCAGCTGTTTGAATCGCTGTTTGCCGCCCGCACCAGCCGCTGCCGCAAACTGCACCGGCTGGTGAACAGCGTGATCGTGCTGGACGAAGCACAACTGCTGCCGGCCCCCTATCTGCAACCCCTGCTCGATGCCCTGCGCCTGCTCACCGAACACTACGGCGTCACCCTGCTGCTGTGTACCGCCACCCAGCCAGCGCTGCACACCCGCCGCGACAGCTTTGGCCATATCCAATTACGCGGGCTGGACGCCCGTCGCGCCATCATCGACAACGAAACCCAGCTGTATCAGCAACTGGCGCGCGTGCGCCTGCACCTGCCAGCCGACCTGAATGCCCGGCAAAGCTGGGCCGACATTGCCAGGCAAATCAGCCAGCACCCCAGCGTGCTGGTCATCGTCAACACCCGGCAACACTGCCGCGAGCTGCACGCCCTGCTACCTGAAGGCACTTTTCATCTGTCGGCGCTGATGTGCGCCGAACACCGCAGCCAGCACATCGCCGACATCCGCCAGCGTCTGGCCAGAGGCGAGCCGGTGCGGGTGGTGTCTACCACACTGATTGAAGCTGGCGTGGACGTAGACTTCCCTGTGGTGTTTCGTGCGCTCACCGGACTGGACTCGATTGCCCAGGCCGCAGGCCGCTGCAACCGCGAAGGCCGGCTGGCGCAGGGCGATGTGTATGTGTTTGTGCCGCCTGACCCTTCCCCACTGGGCTGGCAGCGCGCCGCCGAAGAAGCCGCCCGCACCGTGCTGGGCCAGTGCGGCAGCGACGCCCTGGCTCCAGAGACGATGCAAAGTTATTTCAACCACTACTACGGCAAGGCTGACCAAGCCGGTTTTGACCGCGAAGGTCTGCACGCCCTGCTGACCCAGCACGCCGGCCAGGGTGAGATTTTTTTTCGCACCGCTGCCGAGCGCATGCGCCTGATCGACAACGCCCACTCTGTTGCCGTCATCGTGCCCTACACCCGACAAGACGGTGAACGCAGCCGAGACAGCCACGCCTTGCGCTGCCGCTTGCAGGCCGGCGAAATGCACCGCGACCTGCTGCGCCAGCTGCAACGCTTTACCGTCAGCCTGCCCCAGCAGCAGTTTGAGCGGCTGCGCCGGGAGGGCGAATTAGAGGAGATTTACCCCGACATCTGGTGGGTGAAAAACGATGTGATATATGACAAGAAGCGGGGGCTGCTGGTGGGGGAGATTGAGGCGGCCAACCCGGTGCAACTGCTTTGTTGAGGGTCAAATACCCCCTATATCAAACAGATTATGCTTTTGTATTCAATCACGGTTCAGCACAGGCTATCTGCGCCTGAACTCAGGAGGGACATGATGCAACCCTTTGTTTTACATGTCACAGGCGACTTTGCCTGCTTTACCCGCCCGGAAATGAAAGTCGAGCGTGTCAGCTACGACGTCATTACCCCATCGGCGGCGCGGGCAATATTCGAGTCGATTTTATGGAAACCCGCCATCCGCTGGCAGATACGCCGCATTGATGTGCTGGCGCCCATCCGCTGGACCACCCTGCGGCGCAACGAGCTGGCCGGCAAGCTGTCGCTGGCCTCGGTGAACAGCGCCATGCGCCATGGCCAAGGCCAACTGGCGCAGTACATCGAGGAAGAGCGCCAACAGCGCGCCAGCCTGCTGCTGCGTGACGTGGCCTATCGGCTGTATGCCGATTTCAGCCTGACCGAACGCGCCGGCCCGGAAGATTCCCCAGTGAAATTTGCCGAGATGTTTCGCCGCCGCGCCAGCCGTGGTCAGTGCGTGAACCAGCCCTATCTGGGCTGCCGCGAATTTGCCGCCGACGTCAACCTGGCCGCGCCAGACCAAGCTGCGCCACCCTGCCCGCCCGCGCTACGCGGCGAACACCCACTGGGCTGGATGCTCTACGACCTGGACTTTACCCAGGTCGACGACCCACGCCCGCGTTTTTACCGGCCCGTGATGCGCGATGGCGTGATTCATGTGCCCGATTGGCAAAGCGAAGAGGTGCTCGGATGATTCTGCAAGCCCTGTCTGATTATTACCAACGCAAGGCCAAACTCCCTGATACCGGCCAAACCGCACTGGCACCGTCTGGCTTTGAGTATAAAGACATCCCCTTTGTGCTGGAGCTGGACCACGCCGGACGGCTATGCAACCTGATCAACACCCAGCAACCGGTGGGTAAAAAGCTGCGCGCGCGCGCCTATCTGGTGCCGCAAGGCGTGAAAAAAACCTCAGGGGTGGCCGCCAACCTGCTGTGGGACACCGTGGAATACGTGCTGGGCATCGACACCAAAGGCAAACCCGAGCGGGTAGCGCAACAGCACGCAGCGTTTGTCACCCGGCTGGACGAGCTGCCCGCCGATGATGCCGGGGTACGCGCCGTGCGCGCTTTTCTGGCCGACATCCCCTGGGACACGCTGCACGCCCACCCAGACTGGGAAACTCTGCTCACCGTCAACCCGGTGATCACCTTTCAGCTGCAAGACGATTTTGGCGAACTGGTGTGCGCCCGCCCGGCCATCCTGGCCTATTTGCGCGGCAGCCCGGCCAGCACCGACAACAGCGCGCCAGGCATTTGCCTGGTAAGCGGCGAAACCCAGCCGATTGCCCGCCTGCATCCCGCCATCAAAGGCGTGTGGGGCGCGCAAACCTCGGGGGCCAATATTGTCTCGTTCAACCAGCGCGCGTTTGAATCGTATGGTAAAGAAGGCCGCCAGGGCGAAAACGCCCCGGTGGGCGAGGCCACCGTCTTTGCCTACACCACCGCGCTGAACCATCTGCTGGGCAAGGATTCCCGCCAGCGCCTGCAAGTGGGCGACGCCTCCACGGTATTTTGGGCCGACCAACCCTGCCTGATGGAAAACAGCCTGGCCGACCTGTTCAACGAACACAAAGACAATCCGGACGCCCACAGCCAGGCGGTCAGTGCGCTGTATCGCTCGGTGCAGCATGGCCAGTTTGTGGATGAAGGCGGCGACACCCGGTTTTATGTGCTGGGCCTGGCCCCCAACGCCGCGCGGCTGTCGGTGCGCTTTTGGCACTGCGCCACCGTCGCCGAGCTGGCCACCCGGCTGGTGCACCACTTTGACGACCTGGACATCGTTCATGGCCCGTTTGACCCGCCGCACCTGTCACTGATCCGCCTGCTGGGCTGCACCGCGCTGCAAGGCGAGCTGAAACACCTGCCGCCCAGCCTGGGCGGCGACACCCTGCGCGCCATCCTGGACGACCGCCCCTACCCGGACACCCTGCTGGCCGCCTGCATCCGCCGCATCCGCGCCGAGCAAAAAGTCACCCATCCCCGCGCCGCCCTGCTGAAAGCCTGGCTTAACCGCTGGGCGCGCACCTATCCGAACGCCACCCATCCACAGGAGAACATCACCGTGTCGCTCAACCCTGACCGCACCGACCCCGGCTACTGCCTGGGCCGTTTGTTTGCCGTGCTGGAGCGCCTGCAAGAGCGCGCCAGCAACGGGCGCAAACTCAACGCCACCATATGCGACCGCTTTTATGGCTCGGCCTCCAGCAACCCCGTGATGGTGTTTCCCAACCTGCTCAAACTGGCCGTGCATCACCACAGCAAAATTGCCCAGCACTCCCCCGGCGAAGCCGTCAACCTGAGCAAATTGCAGGGCAGCGTGATGAGCAAGCTGGATCATTTTCCCACCCAACTGACCCTGAAAGACCAAGGTTTGTTTGCTCTGGGCTACTACCACCAAAAACACGACTTTTTTCAGAAACCTGACACCGACACTGCCGCTGACACTGCCGCTGACGCTGACGCTGACGCTGACGCCCAAGGAGACGCCCAATGACCGCCCTCGCCCACCGCTATGATTTTGTGCTGCTGTTTGACGTAACCGACGGCAACCCCAATGGCGACCCCGACGCTGGCAACCTGCCGCGCATCGACGCCGAAACCGGCCTGGGCCTGGTCACCGATGTGTGCCTGAAGCGCAAAGTGCGCAACTACATTGCCCTGGCCCACGACCAAAGCCCGCGCGAGCCGCAAGCCGGCGAAAAACGCTATGAAATTTACGTGCGCGAAAAAGCCGTGCTCAACCTGCAACACCAGCGCGCCTACGCCGCGCTGAATCTGGAAGCCACCGAAGCCCCGGCAGAAACCGCCCCCGCCGACGTCGCCAGCGAAGAAAAAACCAGCAAGGGCAAAGCCCGCGCGCCGGCCAAAGAAAAACGCAAAGGCAATGCGGGCGACGCCGAGCAAGCGCGGGCCTGGATGTGCCAGAACTTTTACGATGTGCGCACCTTTGGCGCCGTGATGTCCACCGGCGTCAACTGCGGCCAGGTGCGCGGCCCGGTGCAACTGACCCTGGCCCGCTCAATCGACCCGATTGTGCCGCAAGAACACAGCATCACCCGCGTGGCTGTCACCACCGAAGCCGAAGCCGAAAAACAACAAGGCGACAACCGCACCATGGGCCGTAAATACACCGTGCCCTATGGTCTGTATCGCGCTCACGGCTTTATCTCAGCCCACCTGGCCCGGCAAACCGGCTTTGACGAAGCCGACCTGCAACAACTGTGGCAAGCGCTCAGCCAGATGTTTGAGCACGACCACGCCGCCAGCCGGGGCCAAATGAGCGCCCGCGCCCTGTATGTGTTCCGTCACGACAGCGAGCTGGGCAACGCCCCCGCCCATCGGCTGTTTGACCTGATCACCATCCGCCGACGCGAAGATGTGGTCGTGGCGCGCCACTTCAGCGACTATCAAATCACCATCGACCGCGAGCACATCCCTGCCGGCGTTGCGCTGGACGAGCAGGAACTCTAAACCCACATTGACCGCGCCACCCCCGGCGCGGACAATGCCCACACCCGCCGGCCCCAGCCCAAAGCGCCCCGGATCGCCCCGCGCGAACCCCAAGCTAACGGCCAAACCCGGCGGGGTTCGCGCTGGGGGTAATTCATTGAATAAAAAACACTTTTTTTGCAAAGCATGGCAATGTGCCTTCCCACAATCCAATGTGGGCGGCAGGTTCGCGCGCGACGCAGAAAAAAGGGTGGAAATTCAAGGGGTTTCTGGCGCGAAGTCACCCGGTGGGTCACCACCGGGTGTGGATTGAAACAAGGCGCGCAATGCCGATGATCTGCAAGCCGCTGGGTCACCCGGTGGGTCACCACCGGGTGTGGATTGAAACCACATTCGCGCCACGTTTGAGGAAAAACAGCGGAGTCACCCGGTGGGTCACCACCGGGTGTGGATTGAAACTGAGCCAGGTGCAAACGTCGGCACAGAGCCAGATCGTCACCCGGTGGGTCACCACCGGGTGTGGATTGAAACGACTCTGACGGGACGACGGAATTCCAGCAGGTCAAGTCACCCGGTGGGTCACCACCGGGTGTGGATTGAAACTACGTCTGCGTCATCAACCCACTGTCCGACAATCGTCACCCGGTGGGTCACCACCGGGTGTGGATTGAAACATTTTTCGCGCGCCGAGTATCTCGGCCTGCCGCCCGTCACCCGGTGGGTCACCACCGGGTGTGGATTGAAACGTCGTTTGGTTTTTTACTGTCCATTTTTTTAACCGTCACCCGGTGGGTCACCACCGGGTGTGGATTGAAACCGTCGAAGGCGGTTTGCTCAGTCTGCAGGGCTCTGGTCACCCGGTGGGTCACCACCGGGTGTGGATTGAAACTAGCGCAATCGGCAAATGCTCGCCGAGTTGCTGCGTCACCCGGTGGGTCACCACCGGGTGTGGATTGAAACGCAAGTCCCGCGAAACATCGCGGGCAACGCACGCGTCACCCGGTGGGTCACCACCGGGTGTGGATTGAAACATCCAGGCGGCGCGTGATGGCGCGCTGTCCACCTAGTCACCCGGTGGGTCACCACCGGGTGTGGATTGAAACACAGACCCCGAATCAGTAAAAACACTTAGCCGGAAGTCACCCGGTGGGTCACCACCGGGTGTGGATTGAAACAGTAAATCGGAAAAGGCGGCGATTAAGAAAAATTTGTCACCCGGTGGGTCACCACCGGGTGTGGATTGAAACCTCTTGAGTGGCATTTCTACCAAACAATAGGTTATGTCACCCGGTGGGTCACCACCGGGTGTGGATTGAAACACGCGGGAAACGCAACGCGATGCGCGTCCGCATGGCCGTCACCCGGTGGGTCACCACACCGGGTGTGGATTGAAACACCTGACCCCGCCTGCTGCTGCCGCTCTGCCGTGTCACCCGGTGGGTCACCACCGGGTGTGGATTGAAACACGCCCATCAGGCTGCGCGAGGCCTTCGACTCGTCGTCACCCGGTGGGTCACCACCGGGTGTGGATTGAAACTCTGAGGTGACGGTGCTGGGGCAAGCCCACGGCACGTCACCCGGTGGGCCACCACCGGGAGTGGGTTGAAACTGACAGAAACTGGCGCGACTTTTGACAGCGCAAAAGTCACCCGGTAGACCACCACCGGGTGTGAATTGAAGCTGAGCAGACAGCTACGTCATGCCCATCTTAATAACCTCACCCAGCGGCTCACCGAAAGCCAATTGAACCAGAAACCATCAAGCCGCAAGACCTGCCTTGAGCTGTACGGCAATTTGCCGTATTGTTGAATCAGGAGGATAAAACCATGCCCACTGCCACCGCAACCGCTCGTCTCGAAGCCCGCATCAGCACCGATCTGCATGCGATGCTCAAGCGCGCTGCTGAACTTCAGGGGCGTACCATGACTGATTTTGTGGTGTCCGCCGTGCAAGACGCGGCGCAACGCGCCATTGAGCAAGCCGAAGTGATCCGGCTGTCTCTGGCCGATCAGGAATGTTTTGCGCAAGCGCTGTTGTCGCCACCCAAGCCGGCGCCCGCCTTGGAGCGCGCCTTTACCCGGCGCAACACGCTGTTGCGCACGGAATGAGCCAGGCACCGTTTCGGCTGGTGCCGCTGGATGCCGCACATGATCGCGCCGCTTTTTGCTGCGAGGCGGAGTCGCTGAACCGCTATCTGTGCGAGCAAGCCAGCCAAGACATGCGCCGCCGTGTGGCGGCTTGTTTTGTGGCCCTGGCGGATAATCGGCGCATTGCCGGCTACTACACATTGGCCTCGGCAAGCCTGGTGCTGGCCGATTTGCCGGCCAGCATTGGCAAAAAACTGCCGCGCTATCCAAGCGTGCCCGCCGTCCGCCTGGGCCGCCTGGCGGTTGATCAGGCGTTCAAGGGGCAAGGGCTGGGAGGGGCGCTGCTGGCCGATGCGCTCGCGCGCGCTGCCCGTTCAGAAATTGCCGCCTTTGCCCTGGTGGTGGATGCCAAGGATGAGGCCGCCGCAGCGTTCTACCGGCATCACGGCTTTATTGCCTTGCCACACTCACCGCTTATCCTGTTTTTGCCGCTGGCCACCGTCCCGCGCGTTTGACGCGCCGCTGCGCCTGGCCATGCATAGCCTGTGGCTCAGGCCAGGCGTACACTATCCCCATGTCGTGAACGGTGTGTCGGAGTCATGATGGAAGACGATGAACAGATATCGGTGATGCTGTCCGCGCTTCAGCATTACAGCTATTGCCCCCGCCAATGCGCGCTGATTCACCTTGACCAGCAGTTTGCTGACAATCTGCACACGGCGCGTGGCGAGGCGGCGCATGCCTTGGTGGACATGCCGGGCATGGAAAAACGCGCCGGCTGTCGGCTGGAACGCGCCTTGCCCTTGTTTCATGATGGGCTGGGGCTGATTGGTGTGGCGGATATGGTGGAATTTCAGCCCGATGGCACGCCGTATCCGGTGGAATACAAATACGGCCCCAAGCGCGCCCGTGGCCACGACGAAGTGCAACTGGCAGCGCAAGCGCTGTGCCTGGAGGCCATGACCGGCCAGGCCGTGCCCACAGGGGCGATTTATCATGTCAGCAGCCACCGCCGCCGCGAAGTGGCGATCACCTCTGCTTTGCGTGAACAGGTGGTGGCATTAACTGAGGCCGTGCGCGCTTTGTTGCGGGAAGGCCGTCTGCCGCCGCCAGCCAATGACGCCCGCTGCAAGGGCTGCTCGCTGATTGAACTCTGCCAGCCAGACGCCACCGGCGCTGAAACTCGCCAAGCCCTGTACGCCAGTTTGTTTGCCGTGGATGACTGAGAGGCCATGTATGCAAACCTTGCTCAATACCCTATATCTGACCTTGCCTGGTTATCTGCATCTGGATAATGACACCCTGCGCTTTGAAGTGGAGCGGGAAACCCGGCTGCGCGTGCCTTTACATCACTTGGGGGCCGTGGTGTGCTTTGGCGATGTGCTGGTGTCTCCGGCAGCCATGGCCCGCCTGGCCAATGAGGGGAAAACCCTGGTGCTGCTCAATGCGTATGGCCGTTTTCAGGCACGGCTGGAGGGCGCAGTCAGCGGCAATATCCTGCTGCGCCAGGCGCAGTTTCGCCTGGCTGATCAACCGGAATTCTGTTTGCGTCAGGCCAAGGCGATGATTGCCGGCAAGCTGAAAAACAGCCGCTATGTGCTGCTACGCGGCGCACGCGATAGCCACCAAGCGGCGGATGCCGATGCGCTACGCGAGACAGCGCAGGCGCTGGCAGCCAGCTTGCGATCACTGGAATCTGCGCCTGATCTGGATGCTGTGCGAGGGCTGGAAGGCGAAGCCGCCCGCCGCTATTTTACTACCATGGGCCATCTGCTACGTCCGGAGCTGCGCCGTGACTTTACCCCCAATGGCCGCACCCGCCGACCACCGCGCGACCGCATGAACGCGCTGCTGTCATTTTTGTACAGCTTGCTGATGAACGACTGCCGTAGCGCATTAGAAACCGTCGGGCTGGATCCCCAACTGGGCTTGCTGCACGCCGTGCGCCCTGGTCGCGCCGCGCTGGCGCTGGATTTGATGGAAGAATTCCGCGCCCTGCTGGCCGACCGGCTGGCGCTGACATTGGTAAATCGCAGCCAGCTTAAAGCAGATGACTTTATGCTGCGCCCCGGCGGCGCGGTGCAATTGCAGGACGATGCGCGCAAAACGGTGATCCTGGCCTATCAAACACGCAAACAGGAAGCCACCGAACACCCCTTGCACAAACAAGCCATGCCGATTGGCCTACTGCCGCATGTGCAAGCGCGTGGCCTGGCGCGCGTGCTGCGCGGTGAGGATGCCGACTATCTGCCGTATTGGGTGCGCTGACCATGCTGATTATTGTGTGTTACGACGTTTCCACCGAAACCGCCGCTGGCCGCCGCCGTCTGCGCCGCGTGGCGCGTGTGTGCGAAGCAGTAGGCCAGCGCGTGCAAAAATCGGTGTTTGAATGCCGTATCAATGCCGTGCAATACGACACACTGGAACGCACTCTGCTGGCAGAAATTCAGCCAGATGAAGACTGCCTGCGCCTGTACCGGCTCACAGAACCCAGCGAACCGCACATCAAGCAATACGGCAAATTCCGCGCCATCGACTTTGATGGCCCGCTGATTGTCTGACCTGACACATTGACCCGCCCGCACACTCTGCGCACAATGCCCACACCCACCAGGCCACCCCACTGCCAAAGCTCGCCCTGCGCGAACCCCAAGCGAACGGCCAAACCTGGAGGGGTTCGCGCTGGAGTTAGCCAATTGAATACAAAGCACTTTTTATCAACAGACCGCAATATGCTTGCTCGGAAAGTCTCTTGGGGAGCAGGTTCGCGCGTGACGCAGAAAAAAGGGTGGAAATTCAAGGGGTTTCTGGCGTGAAGTCACCCGGTGGGTCACCACCGGGTGTGGATTGAAACAAATTCTCGAGTGAAAAACGAACTTTGAGGAATGACGTCACCCGGTGGGTCACCACCGGGTGTGGATTGAAACGATATTAATTCGCAGCTCACCGGTATTGACTTGGTCACCCGGTGGGTCACCACCGGGTGTGGATTGAAACAAGCGGGGGCGGTGGCGACAGCGATATTATTGGCGTCACCCGGTGGGTCACCACCGGGTGTGGATTGAAACAACCGGAATCCGGCAATAGGGCTTGCCCTTGAACGTCACCCGGTGGGTCACCACCGGGTGTGGATTGAAACACGCATCGCTGAGTGCTCCGAGTTGGGACATGATTGTCACCCGGTGGGTCACCACCGGGTGTGGATTGAAACACGGATTGACTCACCCCGGTAGACTTGTCGGACCGGTCACCCGGTGGGTCACCACCGGGTGTGGATTGAAACCCATTGTCTGGCGTCAAATACTACCCGCCCCCCGAGTCACCCGGTGGGTCACCACCGGGTGTGGATTGAAACATTCCGGCCACCACCGCCGGGCGCTCGCCCAGTTGTCACCCGGTGGGTCACCACCGGGTGTGGATTGAAACTACCGAGTAGCAGGAGAACCGGATGACCAGACAGGTCACCCGGTGGGTCACCACCGGGAGTGGATTGAAATAGCGCCTCCGCTGCGCCATCGCGTGATTTACAGCCGGTCAACTGGTGGATTATCGCCGGGAGTGAGTTGGAACAGCGTTTTCTTAAAAGAAAGCCCAAGTCTCATGATCGAAAAATGGTGCCTCACAATACTTAGTTTGCCGGATAGACAGCTGCGATATGGCCCGGAAATATTTGATGCCGGATACTTGGCATATCACCGTGCCAATGCCTTGATTAAAGATGCGCAGTTACTGGCGCTTTGGCCTGACACCGCACTTGATCAAAATGAGTTTCGCTTGACCATGATCGTCAGCGTAACGCTAGAAAATTCCATAGATACATTTATACCCTTCATGGAGCGCCGGGCGTGTTTATGCCGGGATGCGAACGGCGCAGCAGGGCTGGAATGGCATGACCGTTCAGATGACGAAAAACCCTTTCGTGTCACGATTCGGGCAGATGATACAGGCTATGCCTGGGATGAATATGGCATGGGGTGGTATGTGGACATAGCTTTTTCTGGCCCAGAGGCTGAAGCGTTAGACAAGGCCTTCATGAGCTGGCTAAAAATTTTTCAGAGCATGGAACTGGACAGTGATGGCCGCGTAATTGTGCATTTTGATTGGGCTGAGTACCACGCAACCGGTTTGGCTTTGGCCAAACGGCTTAAACAGCTTGGCGGCGAAGATATTGTGCTATTTTACGAACGACCTTATGAAGATGTTTTTATTTTTGAGTCACTCCGACTAATTGAATAAGGCATGAACAAGGCAGTCAAATTACCTCGGCGGCCTTGATATTTGCCCAATCATCGCCCATCCCATTCCAGCTCAGCACTTTTTTACCAGTACGCCACTGCCAGCCGTTTGCGCCGCCCGCCAGATAGGGACGCGCTGATTTATTCAGAAAAACCGTTTTTGCCAAAAGCAAAACCCAGTAAAATCAAAGCCCTGGATTCCCGCCTTCGCGGGAATGACGATTTTTTCAGCGTATCCATAGGCTTCGTTGCTGTTCGCTCCGAATATCGTTTTCGCAACTTATTGGAAATAGGTATGATTGCGGACATGCCACGCCTCCTGGCCTTCAAGCACAAACTGATGCCAACTGGCGAACAGCAGCGCATTATGCGCCGCCTCAATACGCCCAGCTCGCCATCACATAGCCCTGGGTGCGTTCCGGCAATTGGCGAATCAGTGCGCTGGCGGGGCCGGTGTGGTGGCGCAGGCCGGTTTCCAGTTTCAGCCGGTCGCCCTGCCAGGCGAGTGCGGCAGTGAGCATGCAGCCGCCGTCCTGTGGGTGGTACAGCACGTCAATGGCCGGTTGCCAGTTGTCGTGGGTCCAACTGAGCCGGGCAAACAGGGTGTTGCGGTGCAGGGCGCTGGCGGTGTTGAAGGCGGAGGCTTGCCAGGCTTGGTTGCCGGCCACGGCCTGGGCGGGTGCGCCGGCGCGGGCCAGGTGGGCCAGTTCGGCGTTGTGGGCGGCCCAGCCGCGCCAGTTGGCGGCGCTGGGGGCGGTGTCGTCGCGCCAGGCTTCCAGCAGCAGGCTCACTTGCTCGGCAGTGGTCCAGCTGCCGCCGATCAGCCATTGCCGCGCCGGGCCGGCCTGCTGGTGCAGCCAGGGGTTGTGGCTGGCCAGGGGCGCGCCGGGGTTGACGTAGGCCACGCTGTCGTCGCGGCGCAGGTAGCGCGCCGAGGCGTGCAGCTCTACTGCGTCGCTGACCACCCAGGCCAGCGCTGCGCCCACGCTGGCTCCGGTGCGGGTGCCCAGGCGGGCAAAGCCGTGCCAGTCGATGCTGCCGTCGCGTTGATACAGGCGTGCGGCCAGGGCGGGTTCGCCGGCGTCGGTGGCGTCGCGGTGGGCGGTGGGGTTAACCGCCACCAGTGTCCAGGCGCGGTCGGCGGTGAAATATTCGCCCATCAGCAGCGGGCGGCCTTCCAGCGGCAGGCTGAGCAGGCGGCGGCGGCTTTCCTGCTGTACCACGTCGTTGGGCCGAAAACCATAGCCCACATCCCAGCTCAGCACTTTTTTGCCCGCGCTCCACTGCCAGCCGTTTGCGCCGCCCGCCAGATAGGCTTCGTTGATGCCCAGCCGGCCCTGGCTGCGCTCGCCTTCCGGGCGTTCGCTGCGCGCCAGCAGGTCGGCACTAAAGCGCAGCGGGCCGAGCGGTGCACTGCCTTGCAGCCCGGCTTCGAGCACGACGGCAGATGGCGCGCTGACGGCCAGCCCGGCGGCGTGGGCGGCGGCCAGTGGGCCGCTGTCGGTGGCGTGGGCGCTGGTCCAGCGCGTGCGCAGGGTGGCGTTCCAGCTGGCGTCTTCGGCGTGGGCCAGCGCGGCGCATCCGCTGGTCAGGGCAAGCAGCACAAGCCGGCGCATGGGCTTACTCCAGGCTGGGGCTGCGGGCGAGGAACATCGGGTTCAGCCATTCTGCCGGCACGCTGCGCGGCTTGCGGCTGAGGTAGCTCACCGTGGTGCGCTTTTGCTTGCCCAACTGGTCGATCAAAATCATGTCGGTGACCATGGCACGGGCTTTGTCCAGGGTGAACTGCGCCTGTTTGGCCAGTTTGTCTGATTGCACGTACAGGTCGGCGCGCACCGGCTCGTGGCGGGTTTTGCCCAGCCACAGTTCGATGCGCTGGTAGGTGACGCCCTTGCGCGCCGCTTGCAGGCTCAGGTGCAGGCAGCCGCGCGCGCTGGTGTCGTCGGGCTGGCAGGCTTCTTCGCCCACCAGGGTGGCGCGGTAGTCGCCGCTCCAGCTGAGGGTGGCAATGTCGCCGGTGGAGGCGTCGCCCAGCAGTTTCTGCATCGGGGTGATGCGCATCGGGCGCTGGCTGTTGGGCATCAGCAGCCAGAAATCATCCCCCAGCATCAGCACTTTCTGGCCTTTTTCGGCGGGGCTTTGCATCAGCACCAGCGACTGGCGGCCTGCCTGGGCAAACACGGTGTAGCGGCGTTCTTTGTCCAGCTCGCCGCTGAGGGTGAAGGTTTGCACCAGGGTGTCCACTTGCAGGTTGTCGGCGCTCATCCGGTAGTGGTCAGCGTTGCGCAGCACGGTGTCCAGGTCCAGCGCCCAGCTGGCGGGGCTGGCCACCAGGGCGGCGAGGGTGGCGGCCAGGGAGGCGGCCAGGGAGGCGGCCAGGGAGGCAATGGGGCGGGCGAGTAGCATGGCGGTGGCTTTCATCAGGTGTGCGCCAGGGCGTCAACCACTGGCAGGTGAACGGTTTTGCGCGCCACCGCCAGCGAGGCCATCAGCGTCAGGGCAATCATCGCCAGCATGGTCAGCGCGTACAGGGTGGGGTCGATGGTGACGTGCAGCGGATAGCCGGTGGTGCGGCCAGGCGGCGGCATGTCCACCGGAAACACATACAACAGCAGCGATGCCGCCAGCGCCAGCAGCGCCCCCACCGCCGCGCCCAGGCTGCCCAGCAGCGCGCCTTCCAGCCCCAGCATCAGCAGCACTTGCCGGGGCAGCGTGCCCAGGGCGCGCAACGCGCCAATTTCGCGGGTGCGCTCGATAATTGCCATGGCCATGGCGTTGGCCACCACAAACACCACAATCACGGCAATGATGATGCCCAGCGCACCAAAAATGCGGTTGTACAGATTGCGCACCGCCTGATAGAACACCGCTTCCTGCTCCCAGCTGTGAACGCTCAGTTCTGGAAACTGCGCGGCCAGACGCTGGCGGGCGCTGTCGGTGGCGTCCATGCGGTCGAGAAACACCCCCAGGCTGGACACTTTGTCGGTGACCAGCAGGCGCTGGGCGGTGTCCACGCTGGTGTAAACCATGCGTTTGTCCACCTCTGGCACGCCGGTGGTGAACACCCCGGCCACGGTCACGTCCATGGCGTTCATCGCCCCTTCGGTGGTGCTGGCCAGCAGGGTGAGCCCATCACCTGGCCGGGCTTTCAGGCTGCGGGCCAGATCGGCACCCAGCATGGCCTGCGGGCGGGCGGCGTCGGCGGTGAGCAGGGTGCCGGCGGTGAGGGTTAAAAACGGCCCCTTGACGGCAAATTCGCTGTCGGGGTCGATGCCGGCAGCCAGCATTACGGTGGATTTGTCGCCATTGCTGATCAAGCCGGTAAACGCCACCCTGGGCAGCACATGGCGCACCCGTTCATCGGCCAGCAGCGTGGCGCGCAGGCGGTTTACCTGGCTCAGGCCGTGTTGCAGTGGAATCTCTTCATCGCTGCTGAAATGCGCCGGCGTGCCCAGCACCAGATGGCCGCTGTCGCGGGCGGTGGCTTCGGCCAGGCTTTCGTAGGTGTACAGGGCAAAGCCGCTGGCCAGCAAGATGGCGGCGCTGCCCAGGGCAGCAATGGCGGCGGTGACCAGCGAGCGGCGACGGTTGCGCAAGGTGTTTTGCCAGGCAAATTTCAGCCAGATCAGCCAGGTTTTCATGGGATCACCCCATCCAGCAAGGACACCACCCGATCACACTGCGCGGTCAGGCGCGGGTCGTGGGTGGCAATGATGAAAGCCGCACCTTCGGCGTGGCCGCGTTCGCGCATCAGCGCCAGCACCTGGTCGGCGGTGCGTGAATCCAGGCTGGCGGTGGGTTCGTCGGCAATCACCAGCTGGGGCCGCTTGATCAGCGCGCGGGCAATCGCCACCCGCTGACGTTGGCCGCCGCTGAGCGCATCCGGCTTATGCCGGGCGTGCTCGGCCAGCCCCACCGCCGCCAGCTGGGCCGCCACCCGTTCGCGCCGCTCGGCCAGCGGCACATCGGCCAGAAACAGCGGGTAGTCCACGTTCTCGGCTACTGTCATCACCGGCACCAGATGAAAATTCTGAAACACAAACCCCAGCGCGTCGCGGCGCAGCAGGGTGCGCGCGGTTTCGTCCAGGCCATTGACGCTGATGCCATTAAGGGCAATCTCGCCGGCATCCGGGGTGTCAATCAGCCCGCACAGATTCAGCAGCGTGCTTTTGCCGCTGCCCGATGGCCCGGTAAGCGCCAGCAGCTCGCCAGCCTGCACGCAGAGATCCACCCCGCGCAGGGCGTCAATCCGGTGTGCGCCCAGTTGGTAGGTTTTATGCACCTGCTGCAGGCGCAATACCGGTGCGGCAGCCGGCCCGGTGGGCAAGGGTGCGCCAATCATGGCTGGCTCCCAGGGGTCAGGCCGGCCTGGGTGGCCGCCTGGTGCGCGGCCTGGCGAAACGCCAGCGGCGCGCTGGCCAGTTGCGGGCTGGCCAGCACCTCGCCCAGCAGCTTGATGCCCTTGTCGCGCCGGTTCATAAAACCCGGCACCGCCAGAAAAGTATTGGCTGCCACCAGCTTCACCTCCAGCTGCGCCGGCACGCCAGCGGGGCCTAGCGCTGCTGACGTGCTCACCCCGGTCAGCGCCTTGTCCAGCAGCGCCAGGCCATCTTCGGCGTAATGCATTTTTTGCCAGGGCAGCCAGGTGGTGGTGGCCTGCAAGGCGGTGGCCGAGCCGGTATAGGCCAGCAGCACCCAATCCGTTGGCGCGGTTTTGCGCAATGCCACAAAAGCCTCCAGCGCCGGGGCCACCGCCGCGCTGTCGCCCTGCACCGCGCGCATGAATAGACGATGCGCCGGCAGAAACTGCGCCTCGCTGACCGCCAGGGCCGGCGTGGGCGTGGCACTCAGGCAGAGCACACAGGCCAGCGCCAGCAGCAGGGGTTTGTACATCAGGGAGTTGTTCATACGCCGCTCCAGAGCCAGAAAAATTCATGCCGCCAGTATGCGCAGCCGCGCCGCCAGCCGCCGCCAGCATGCGACGAAACGCGCCAATCCCGGCGTCAGCGCCGGCTGGCCGGGCGCGAATGGGTCGGCGGCCAGCCGGCGCGCCAGGGCAAACGCAACAGGCAAAACCCTGCGCGCCAGTTGGCACAAATCCACCCACTGACGGTATGCTAGGGTTTTGCGCCGCCAGCCGGCCAAACCCGATGTGTTCAAGGAGAAAAACGACGTGACTGCCCTGCTGCCCCAACCCGATCCCGAAGGCTTGCTCGAATATTCCGTGGTGTACACCGACCGCGCACTCAACCATATGTCGCAGCGTTTTCAGGGGGTGATGAAGGACATTTCGCGCCTGCTCAAGCAGGTGTACCACGCCGACGCCACCGCCATCGTGCCCGGTAGCGGCACCTTTGGCATGGAAGCCGTGGCCCGCCAGTTTGCCACCGACCAAAAAGTGCTGGTCATCCGCAATGGCTGGTTCAGCTTCCGCTGGACGCAGATTTTTGAAATGGGCCGCATCCCGGCAGACACCCAGGTGCTCAAGGCCCGCCAGGTAGGCAGCGGCCCGCAAGCTCCGTTTGCCCCGGCCCCAATCGACGAAGTGGTGGCCACCATCCGCGCCTACCGCCCAGCCGTGGTGTTTGCCCCGCACGTGGAAACCGCCTCCGGCATGATGTTGCCCGACAGCTATCTGCAGGCCGTGGGTGAAGCCGTGCGCGAAGTGGGCGGGCTGTTTGTGCTGGACTGTATTGCCTCCGGCACGGTGTGGGTAGACATGCAGGCCAATCTGGTGGATGTGCTGGTCAGCGCCCCGCAAAAAGGCTGGAGCGCCTCGCCCTGCGGCGCGCTGATTGGCCTGAGCGAACGCGCCCTGGCCCGGCTGAACGACACCACCAGCACCAGCTTTGCCTGCGACCTGAAAAAATGGCGGCAAATCATGGAAGCCTTTGAAAACGGCGGCCACGCCTACCACGCCACCATGCCCACCGACGCACTGGCCGTGCTGCGCGACGTGATGCTGGAAACCGAGCAATACGGCTTTGACAAAGTGTGTGCCGAACAGCACGAACTGGGCCGCCAGGTGCGCGCCCTGCTGGAAGCACGCGGCTTCCCCAGCGTGGCCGCCGAAGGCTTCCAGGCCCCTGGTGTGGTAGTGAGCTACACCACCGACCCGGAGATTCAAACCGGCAAGAAATTCCTCGCCACCGGCCTGCAAACCGCCGCCGGCGTGCCGCTGCAATGCGACGAAGGCGCGGATTTCCGCACCTTCCGCGTGGGCCTGTTCGGGCTGGATAAACTGCATGATCCGGCGCGGACGGTGGCGAGTCTGGCGGAGGGCTTGGATAAGGTGTTGGGGTAATATAATAGAACGCTGGAGAGATATTTAGGGGGCGCTGAAAGCAGCATTATTTTTGCGTTCATAGGAGTCCAGTGCTTTGCTTCTACTGGGCTTGGTTTTTGGACAAAGCGATTTTTCTGAGTAAATCGGCGTGCCCTTAGCTTCTCGGCCAGTACTGCATTTAAATAAACTAGAGTAATCTCCCGTTACACAATACTGCTGACAATAATTTAGAAAATAAAGTTAATGTATATGCTTAACATGCATCATCTTTTGAAAATGGCTGAGGACTGTCAAAATGCCGCCCCTTCGTCGCTACAAGTTAGCCCAAGAATTCCCATTCTTTATTTTGGTGATTTTGAGAGGTTTAGAGAATCAAGGCTTCGCATCGTAACTGTCGCACTTAATCCATCTCTTTCTGAGTTTCCAACGGCATCCCCCTTTCAGCGATTTCCATCCTTATGTGGCTACTCAAGGTGTAATGGTAATGTTTTGGGCTTGCAGCAAGCCTACAATGATTATTTTAAAGTTGATCCATATATGAGGTGGTTCAATCATTTTGAGAAGGTTTTAAATGGGTTTGATGCAAGCTTTTTTTGCTCCAATGACTACGAAAACACTGCGCTGCATACCGATCTTTTATCTCCGGTTGCAACAAACCCTACATGGTCGAAGTTAAACGACAACGATAAAAACTCTATGTCTAAGAGCGGGCTGGATTTGTGGCATTCCTTAATGAATTTCCTAAATCCTGATGTATTGATTGTTTCAGTGGCTAGAAAGTATTTTGATCAAATTCGTTTTTTAAGATCTCAGCAAAGTGTAGAGATTTTTTCTGTACAAGGCAAAGGCAGAAAGCGTGTAACTGTGTGCTCTATGGAGATTTCAAAGAAAAAGCGTGTCAATGTTATCTATGCTATTCCAGCTCAAGTTCCATTTGGGTACTTGTCACACACAGAAAAAAAAGATGTTGGGGCTTGTTTCTCAGAGTATGTTCGGAAATATTCCATAGCGGTAAAATCCAAGCCCCATGGAGAACTGTAAACCTTACCCATCTGAATCCTGATTCCCGCTAGGGACGTGCTGATTTATTCAGGAAAATAATGTTTGAGACCGCCCACCATCACGATCCTGCACACTGGCGGCGGTCACGCTCACCGCCAGCAATAGGCCCAGGGTAGATGGCGCTTGCGCCCTTTGACCTTCTTGCCCGCGTCAAAGCCACTGTCGCCGCCCTGTGGTGAACTACCCGCCGAAGGTGGCGGTATCGGCACTGGTAAACAGCCTGAAAGGCGTGTCCAGCCGCATGATTCGCAAGAAGAACTTCCCGAGCATCCGCAAGAAGTTTATGGGGCGGCGCATTGTGGTCGCCATCGTATTTTGCTGGAAGCTGCGGCGGTGCGCCCATCGAGGTCATCCGCCACTACATCGAACAGCAGAAGACGCCGCACTAAACGGGAAAAGCAAGGACGGCTACGCCGTCCGCGCTATCCTTCCCCGCCCTGAAGGGCGAGGTTTGCCGCGCAACTGATCATGCCCCGCCCAGCGCCTGGTCGATATCAGCCAGAATATCGTCGATATGTTCAATCCCGATCGACAAACGCACCATGTCCGGCTTCACCCCGGCCTTGGCCAGTTCTTCGTCGTTCAATTGACGATGGGTGGTGCTGGCCGGGTGGGTGGCCAGGCTCTTGGCGTCGCCGATATTCACCAGACGGGTAATCAGCTTGAGGCCATCCAGGAAGCGCTCGCCGCCTTCGCGGCCGGATTTCACCCCAAACGACAGAATGCCCGAGGCGCGACCGCCCATGTATTGGTCCACCAGCGGCTTGCTCGGATTGTCGGCCAGGCCGGCGTACTCCACCCAGCTCACCGCCGGATGGCTGGCCAGATGTTCGGCCACGCGCTGGGCGTTTTCACAGATGCGGTCCATGCGCAGCGCCAGGGTTTCGATGCCTTGCAGGATCAAAAAGCTGTTGAACGGCGAAATGGTCGCGCCCATATTGCGCAGTGGCACCACGCGGGCGCGGGCAATGTAGGCTGCCGGGCCGAGTGCTTCCACATAGTTCACCCCGTGGTAGCTGACATCCGGCGTGTTCAGCCGGGCAAAGCGCTCTTTGTGCTCGCCCCAGGGGAATTTGCCGGAATCGACAATGATGCCGCCGATACTGTTGCCGTGGCCGCCCAGGTATTTGGTCAGCGAGTGCACCACAATATCGGCCCCGTGTTCAAACGGGCGGCACAGATACGGCGACGGCACGGTGTTATCGACAATCAGCGGCACGCCGCTGGCGTGGGCCACGTCGGCAAACGCGGCCAGGTCGGCCACATTGCCCAGCGGATTGCCCACCGATTCGCAGTACACCGCCTTGGTGCGCGCATCCACCAGCGCAGCCACCGCCTGCGGGTCGCGATAATCGACAAAGCGCACTTCGATGCCCAGCTGCGGCAGGGTATGGGCAAACAGGTTGTAGGTGCCGCCGTACAGTGTGCTGGTGGCGATGATGTTGTCGCCGGTTTCGGCAATGGTTTGAATCGCGTACAGAATGGCCGCCATGCCCGAGGCCAGCGCCAGCCCGGCAATCCCGCCTTCCAGCTCGGCCACGCGCTTTTCCAGCACATCGGTGGTCGGGTTCATGATCCGGGTGTAGATATTGCCCTGAACTTTCAGGTCAAACAGGTCGGCCCCATGCTGGGCGCTGTCGAAGGCATAGCTGGCAGTCTGATAGATCGGCACGGCCACGGCCTTGGTAGTGGGGTCCGGGCTGTAGCCGCCGTGGACGGCGATGGTTTCAAGTTTCATGCGAGCTCGCTCCTCTTTTATTAGGTGTCAGACAACCCGGCGACGTTACCCGGAATGGACAGGCCGTGCAATACAGGGCAATCGCATGAATTCACGCCCGCCCAAGTCCGAAGAGCTGCTCACGGTATTCATCCGACGTCGCCGCAATCAGCCGGCGCACCTTGATGCCCCCCTTGCGTGGAATCGGATCCAGCCGAAT
>Ga0209599_10000016_pt1 | contig 139466 bp, 135 predicted proteins | sample Shrwel_input2_FT_FD_187534 | JGI IMG/M metagenome (GOLD analysis project Ga0209599, IMG submission 187534) | Subsurface microbial communities from deep shales in Ohio, USA - Utica-3 well 1 S input2 FT (SPAdes) (version 2) ...
GATATTCATTTTGCAAATTTATAGAATTTCTTGGTCTAAATTTATTCAAATACGTTTGAAACCACTATTTTTGTTGAATGCAAAAAACCATTTCCATTGTAGTCGCAATTTTCAATAGAAAAGACGAATTATTCGAGCTTTTGAACTCTCTTATTGCTCAAACCGATAAAGATTTTGAAGTCATCATTGTAGATGATGGTTCGTTCGTAGATTTAGTGCCTACTGTGGAAACTTTTAAAGAAATGTTGAATATTCAATATTTCAAAAAACCGAATTCTGGACCTGGTTTATCCAGAAATTACGGAGCAAATCGTGCCAAAAATGATTGGTTGGTTTTCGTAGATTCTGACGTCATTGTAGAAAAAGATTACATAGAAAACATCAAAAAAAATCTAGAAAAAACAGATTGTGCAGCTTTTGGTGGAGCAGATAAAGCGCACAAAGGTTTCAATCTTTTACAAAAAGCCATCTCCTACTCTATGACTTCGGTTTTCACTACTGGTGGAATCAGAGGAAGTAAAAAAGCAGTGACTAGATTTCAGCCAAGAAGCTTTAATATGGGTGTAAATAAAGAAATTTTCCTAAAAATTGGAGGTTTCTCTGAAATGAGAATTGGCGAAGATCCAGATTTATCAATGACGATTTGGGAAAACGGTTACCAAACTGCTTTCTTTGACGATATTGGCGTGTATCACAAACGCAGAACAGATTTAGGAAAATTCTCAAAACAAGTATATCAATTTGGCTGTGCAAGACCCATTCTAAACCAGAGACATCCTGATTATGTAAAACCAACGTTTTGGTTCCCTACATTATTTTTATTGGGTTATGTTGCAGGAATTTTAGAATATTTTCTTTTACAAAAAGGTCTTGTTTTGGCATGTTACGGTTTTTATACTTTGGTGGTTTTTCTACATGCTTTGTATTTGACTAAAAATATTGCTATTGCTGCACAAGCGATTATTACCACTTACATTCAGATGTTTTCTTACGGTTACGGATTTTTAGAATCTTGGGTTAAACTCAATGTATTGAAAATGAAACCAGAAGATGCATTCCCGAAACATTTTCATCAAAAATGATTTTTGACACTTCTTCGGATTCTAAAATTTTTATCCCTACCTTTGATTCCCTTTTTAAAAAATTAAAGTATGGATATTATCTCTTATATCAAAAAAGTTCCAAAAGCAGAATTGCATTTGCATATCGAAGGAACTTTTGAACCTGAATTGATGTTTGAAATCGCTCAAAGAAACCAGGTTAAAATTCCCTATAACAGTGTAGAAGAAGTAAAAAAAGCATATCAATTTAACTGTCTTCAAGATTTTCTAGACATTTATTATGCAGGAGCAAGTGTTTTGCTTTACGAACAAGATTTCTATGATTTGACCATGGCTTATTTCAAGCATTGTTCAGAAGAAAACGTAGTGCACACCGAAATTATGTTTGATCCTCAAACACACACGAAAAGAGGTGTTTCTTTTGAAACGGTAATTTCTGGAATCAAGAGAGCTCAAGATGATGCAGAGAAAAATTTCGGGATTACTTCTTATTTGATTATGAGCTATTTAAGACATTTATCAGAAGAAGACGCTTTCGAAACTTTAGAGCAATCATTGCCTTATAAACATTTGATTAAAGCAGTAGGATTAGATTCTTCGGAGAAAGGAAATCCACCTTCTAAATTTCAAAAAGTATTTGCGGCATCAGTAAAAGAAGGTTATAAAATCGTAGCTCACGCTGGTGAAGAAGGACCTGCAGAATATGTTTGGGAAGCGCTAGATTTATTAAAAATCGACAGAATAGACCACGGAAATAATAGTTTAACGGATGAAAAATTGGTGAATTATTTAGTGGAAAACAAAATGGCTTTAACGGTTTGTCCGCTTTCTAACACTGCTCTTCGAGTGGTAGATGATTTGAAACAGCATCCGATTAAAAAAATGCTTGATTTAGGAATAAAAGCAACCGTAAATTCTGATGATCCGGCTTATTTTGGAGGTTACATTACTCAAAATTACACCGAAATTATTGAAGCGCTAAACCTATCTTTAGAAGAGGTAAAAACATTGGTGAGCAATTCATTTGAGTATTCATTTTTAGACGAAGAAACGAAAAAGAAATACTTACAATTGGTTCATGAGAATTAAGAAAAATATTAAATAAATCTGATATAAAAATTCCAGCGAAACTTTTCGTTGGATTTTTTTTCTAGTAAATGATAAAGTTTTTGATAAATTTGCAATATGAGTTGGTTCAAAGAATGGTTTAACACGCCTTATTATCATATTCTCTACAAAGACCGAGATTTTGTAGAAGCAGAAAATTTCATTAGAAATCTTACCCAAGATTTACAACTTTCTAAAGATTCCAAAATCATTGATTTAGCTTGTGGCAAAGGCAGACATTCTGTTTTTTTGCAACAATTAGGTTATGAAGTCTTAGGAGTAGATTTGTCCGAGGAAAGCATAGAACACAATAAACAGTTTGAAACTTCGGCTGATGAAACTCCAAAATTGACATTTGAAGTTCACGACATGAGAAATGAACTTTATCCCAATGTTTCTTCTGAAAAAGTAAATGCAGTTTTCAATTTATTCACCAGTTTTGGGTATTTTGATGATGATGAAGATGACAGAAAAGTATTTTCTTCGGTGAAAAATGTTTTACAGAACGATGGAATTTTCGTTTTGGATTTTCTCAATGAAAAATTTGTAAAAAACACTTTGGTAGAAGAAACCACTGTTACCAAAGATGGAATAGATTTTCTCATCAAAAAAAGAATAGAAGAAAACCATGTCATCAAAGATATTTTCTTTGAAGATAAAGAAGAGTCCTTTCATTATTTCGAAAAAGTAAAACTTCATACTTTAGAAGAAATAAAAAACATCGCCGAAAGTTTCGGTTTTGAAGCGGTAAAAATCTGGGGAAATTATCAGTTAGAAGATTTTGAAAGAGAAACTTCACCGAGATGTATTTTCCAGTTCAGAGTTAAAAATTAAAATTTATAAAAGCTGAAAGCGTTTTGCTGAAAGCCAAAAAGCAAAAAAAATGATTATTATTCTATTGATTTTAAGCGTTATCATTGGTGTTTTTCTGGGAAAATATTTCGGAAAGAGCCAATCATTTGCTAAAAATTTATTGATTCTAAGTGCTGGTTTTTTGATTACGGTTTGTGTAAGCGAAGTTTTTCCAGAAGTCTATGAAGCAGAAGACCACAATATTGGAATTTGGATTATTGGTGGCGTTTTGCTGCAAATGATTTTAGAAAGTCTTACTAAAGGTTTTGAACATGGGCATTTTCATCATCACCACGAAGAAAAAAACATTTTGCCTATTGCTTTGATGGCAGGAATGTTTGTGCACGCGTTTTTAGAAGGAATTCCTTTAGCCAATATTACAGATGTAACTTCTCCTTATTTATTAGGAATTGTGTTCCATAATTTACCAATTTCATTTATTCTCGGAACATTTTTATTGAGAGAAAAAAACAATATTTTTTCTTGGTTTATTATCGCATTATTTGCATTAGCATCACCATTAGGAATGGTTTTTGGTGATTATTTTAATCCAAATTGGCAACCTTATTTCTTGGCATTAGTTGGCGGAATTTTCTTACATATTTCATCGGTGATTATTTTCGAAAGCAATAAAAATCACAAAATGGATTGGCAAAAACTTTTTTTAGTGATTGCTGGAGTAGGACTAGCTTTAGTGAATCATTTGTTTCACGCTCATCATTAAAAAATAGATTTTAAATAAAAACAAAAACTCCCGAAATTTCGGGAGTTTTTTATGTTTTAAAAGGAAAGATTTTTAGAATTTCCAGCCTAATGTAAGCGTTACATTGTTCTTAACATCTTCTAATTTAGAAGTAAAAGTATTAGGATTATTCGTAAAGAATTCTACATCTCCGTTATTTGCTAAACTGTAATAATTACCATCTCCGTAAACATTAGTAGAATTGGTGGTAATTTTATTGTAAGCTGCATCAATATAGAATGATTTAAAATCAAATCCAAATCCTACCCCTAAAGTTTCTCTTTTTCCTACGTACAAATCATCAAAATTTGCTCTCTTCTCGAATGGTGAATTAGAAATTCCGTAACCACCTCTTAATCTGAAGTTGTTATAACGGTATTCACCTCCTACTCTAAGTTCTGATAAGTTTTTGTATTCAGATTGGAAGAAATCATTCAGTTGAGTTTCTGCAGGACCTTGAACTTTATATTTCGGCTTGGTTAAACCTAATGAATAGTCTACATTGAGCGCGAAATTCTTATTCATTACGAAAGCTCCACTCAAAGTTGCTTTCATAGGTGAAGTGAATTTTCTGTCTTCATCATAATAATCGAAGTAATACCCTAAATTATCTTCGTTTACTTCGCTGTAAGTTCTGTATTGAGTCCACCAAGTTGGTGATTCAATAGACGCTCCTAATCGTATATTATTATTAATTTTTCCAATAATACCCGCAGAAACCGAGAATCCATTAGCATCTTCAGTGTAAGGCGTTCCTTGTTTATTTAAAACGTAGCTGTTATTATTATCTTCATCTAGTGAAAGTCTAGAAGAATCGTATTGCTCAATCGTAGCTCCTTTGAAATTAAGGGAACCTCCCACATAGAATTTATTATCATAATTCCCACCAAAAGCGATGTTCATATTGGTAAGATTTCCAGTTCTGTCATAAGCATGACCTAGAGAAGTAAAAGTCCCTGTAATAGGATTTCCATTGGTATCTACCAAATTGCTATCTTGAAATTTATAGCTAGAATTCGCTGGTGTTTCTATGTATTCTTCTAAATTTTGATTGGTGTAATTCACTCCAAAATTTACAAATTTCCACGGTGTGTTTCCACTAGTTTCAAAAACGGCTACTCCACCTAATTGACCTAAGTCTGCATTGTTTAATTTATATGAGTTTGCAGCATTAGAAAAAGAAGATGTGGTTTTAGAATTATTAACTGCTAAAGTTCCACTGATATTTCCTGTGATGAAAACTCCTACACTTGCAGGATTGGTATTGATTGCAGAAAGATCTCCTCCTAAAGCTCCCATAGAACCTGCCATTGCATTAAATTTAGCAGAGCCAGTTAATGGATTGGCAGAATAAACATCTACAGAATTTTTGATAATCGAAACATCTTGCGCTTGAAGATAAAATGCAGATGCAATACTTAATATTGTTAAAGATTTTTTAAACATTTTTTCAAAAAATTATAGTTTATTATTTCTTATCTAAAACCTCCTGATCTGAAACCTCCTCCAGAACTTGAGCTTCCGCTAGAGCTAGAGCTACCACCTGATCTGAAACCACCGCCAGAATTAGAACTTCCTCCCCAATCATTTCTTCTAGGCTCTTGTCTTGGAGCTTCGTATTGTCTTGGTTCTTGTCTTGGAGCACTTCTAAATCTTGAAGGATTAGAATTTTGTGGTGGCTGAGTCATATTTGGATTAGTATTTCTAGGTGGTGTAGTTCTAAATCCAGAGTTATTAGAATTATTGGTATTCATTCTATTGTTAAAACTTCTGTTATTAGAATTTTGGAAACTATTTCCTCTGGTAATGGCATCAGCTCCACTTCTCTTATAATTATTTCTTGGATAGTAATAACCTCCATAATAGTAAGGATTATATCCATAGTAACCTCCATAATAAGGAGAATAATATCCATACCAAGGATTATAATAACCGTAACCTCCATAACCAAAGTAAGGATCCCAATAAGGATTCCAGCCCCAATTGTTCCAACCCCAGTTATTCCAACCGAAACCAATTCCTATATTCCAACCATTTCCCCAACCGTAATAAGGCGAATAATATCCGTAAGGATTCCAACCCCAAGTATTATAATTGTTATAATAGATGTTTTGTTCTGTTCCTGCGTAAGTTCCCCAGTCAGATTCTGTTCCGTTCCAAGTTTGATATTTGTTTTTTTGAGCCGCTTGGTTTTGTTGATTTTGCTCTATAATACTAGCAGAATCAGACTCATAAGCATATACTTCATCCACTTGATTAGGTTCTGGCATTACAATACCTTCTGGTATCACATCTTTATTAGGGTCATAATACACCCCATCAGTTTCTGTGTAACCTCCCATTTGAGAGCCACATGAAACCAAAAGCAAACCAGCTGCAACCCCTAGAACACCTTTTGTTCTAAGAATTTCTGATAAGTTTTTATAAGTAGAATTTTTCATGATAGATGTAATTAAGTTTATTTATCTTTGCAAAATATTAATACCAAAATTATACCAATATACTCGGTATTTATATTTTTCATCAAAAATACAATATAACATTAGATATTCTCAAAATTAAAAAGTTAAATTTTAATAAAAAATGGCAAAATTAACAACAAGGAGTGAAGATTATAGCAAATGGTATAACGAACTTGTAGTAAAAGCAGACCTTGCTGAAAACTCAGGTGTAAGAGGAAGCATGGTGATTAAACCCTACGGTTATGCAATTTGGGAAAAAATTCAAGCAGAATTAGACAAAAAATTCAAAGAAACTGGTCACCAAAACGCTTACTTCCCACTCTTTGTCCCGAAAAGCTTATTCGAAGCTGAAGAAAAAAATGCAGAAGGATTTGCCAAAGAATGTGCTGTAGTAACTCACTACAGACTAAAAACTGACCCAAACAATCCACATAAATTAATCGTAGACCCAGAAGCAAAATTAGAAGAAGAACTGATTGTTCGTCCAACTTCTGAAGCGATAATCTGGAACACATATAAATCTTGGATTCAATCTTATAGAGATTTACCAATTCTTATTAATCAATGGGCAAATGTTGTTCGTTGGGAAATGAGAACCAGACTTTTCCTAAGAACTTCTGAATTCCTTTGGCAAGAAGGTCACACCGCTCATGCCACTAAAGATGAAGCCATCGAAGAAACCGAAAAAATGCTAGAAGTCTATGCTGATGTGGTAGAAAATTTCATGGCGATTCCTGTAATCAAAGGTTTTAAAACACCAACTGAAAGATTTGCAGGTGCAGATGAAACGTATTGTATCGAAGCGATGATGCAAGATGGAAAAGCACTTCAAGCAGGAACTTCTCACTTCTTAGGACAGAATTTCGCGAAAGCTTTTGATGTGAAATTCACCAATAGAGAAGGAAAACAAGAATTTGCTTGGGCTACTTCTTGGGGCGTTTCTACCAGATTGATGGGTGCATTAATCATGACACATTCGGATGATTTTGGTTTGGTACTTCCTCCAAAATTGGCTCCAATTCAAGTGGTAATTGTTCCTATTTTCAAAGGAGAAGAGCAACTAGCTGAAATTTCTGTGGTAGCTAATGACATTTTTGACAAATTAAAAGCAAAAGGAATTTCTGTAAAATATGACGACAGAACGGAGTACAAACCAGGTTGGAAATTTGCAGAATACGAATTAAAAGGAGTTCCATTAAGAATTGCAATGGGCGCTAGAGATTTAGAAAATAAAACAGTAGAAATTGCAAGAAGAGATAACTTAACCAAAGAAGTTCGTTCTTTAGAAAATATCGAAGATTACATTGAGGAATTATTGGTTACCGTTCAAAATGATATCTACAAAAAAGCAGAAACGTACAGAAACGAACATATTACTAAAGTAGATTCTTACGAAGAATTTAAAAAAGTGTTAGAAGAAAAAGGAGGTTTCATTGCTGCACATTGGGACGGAACTGCTGAAGAAGAAGAGCAAATCAAAGAAGAAACCAAAGCTACCATCAGATGCATTCCTCTAGATGCAGAAGAAGAGCAAGGAATTTCTTTGATTACAGGAAAACCTTCTACCAAAAGAGTTCTTTTTGCAAAGGCTTATTAAGATTTCAAGGAGAAGATTAATTTCTCATCATATTTTTTAAGAATTAACGAAGTAAAGGAAAAAATTTTTAACTTTAGCTTCGTTAATTTTTCATACCAACACCATGTCACTCATTGACCTTATAAAAAACCAATTAAACCCAGAATTAATTTCCGAAGCCGCCATTCAGTTAGGAGAAAGCGAATCAAATGTTTCAAAAGCTTTAGGAAGTCTTTTTCCAGCGGTTTTAGGAGTTTTTGCCCAACATTCTAAACAAGATGATGTCATCAACGCACTTCTGGAAACTTCATCTCTCAATTTTTCTGAAAATCTACTAGAAAAAGCAGAAAATAGTCCAGAAATAGAGAATATTATTTCTAAAATTTTAGAAGAAAAAAGTGAACACATCCTTTCTCATGTCTCTGAGTATGCTAACATCAATAAATCTTCGGCTGAAAACCTTTTAAAAGTTGCAACTGCTGCCACACTCGAAGGTATAAAAAAATGCGCACATCAAAATGGATTAGATGACCAAGGAATTCTTTCAAAATTAGCAGAAAACAGATGCTTAATCCCCGCTTTATTACCAGCAGGAATGTCTTTAGAACAATTAGGTTTAGAAAATTTACTAGAAAAAAATACAGAAATCCCGGTTGAAACTTCTGCTCTAATTACTCATAAAACCAAAGAAGAAGTCAAAATCTTAAATCAAGAAAACTCAGAAAAAAGTTCCTTCTGGAGATGGCTTATTCCCTTACTTGTTCTTGGTATTGTTGCTTGGTTTTTATGGAACCAATTAGCTCAAAAAGAAGTTCTTAAAACTAAAACCGCAACAGAAAACGTTACTATAATTCCAGAACCTATTCCAACTGGTTCTTTATCAGATGCTCAGAAAAAAATTGATTTCAAGGGAAATTCTCTACAAGTGGTTTCTGATGGTTTAGAAGATAGAATGATTACATTTTTAAAAGCAGAAAATTATAAAAATGCTAAAGATGACGATGCGTTAAAATCTACTTGGTATGAATTTGACCAAGTAACTTTTGCTTCTGGGAAATCAGACCAATTAACATCTGGAACAGAACAAATTGCTAATCTTATTAAAATTTTAAAAGCGTATCCCGAAGTAAAAATTAAAATCGGTGCTTACACTGATAAATCTGGAACAGAAACTGAAAATTTAGCACTTTCTCAAGCAAGAGCAGACTTTATAAAAAATGAATTGACTAAAGCTGGCTTAGAAAAACAAATTGTAAATGCAGAAGGTTACGGTAGTAAATTTTCGACTTTACCTGCTACTGCAACCGAAGAAGAAAGAGCCATCGACAGAAAAATAGCATTAAGATTCGCCAAATAATTATTAAAATAATCCTCTCAATTACAGACGCTTAGAAAATTTTCTAAGCGTTTCTTTTATATTTATTTTCAGAATAAGAAATATTTAACTAATTTTGTTAGATTAATCTAACATTTATGAAAAAACCTTGGAGAAGAAATAATGACCAAAACTCCTTATCAGAATCTTTTGCTTCTATTCACATTCCTACTGATGGCAGTTTCTGGAAGAAACTTTTTGCATTTGCAGGTCCTGGTTTGATGGTAGCTGTAGGTTATATGGACCCAGGAAATTGGGCAACCGATATTGCAGGAGGTTCACAATTTGGTTATACTTTACTATCCGTCATTCTTTTATCCAATATTTTTGCTATTATCCTTCAACATTTATCTTTAAAACTAGGAATTGCAGCCGAAAGAGACTTAGCACAAGCTTGCAGAGACCATTTTTCGCCAACGGTAAATTTTATTTTATGGGTTTTATGCGAAATCGCCATTATTGCTTGTGATTTAGCAGAAGTTATCGGTTCTGCAATTGCTTTAAATTTACTTTTCGGAATTCCGCTTCCTGTTGGGATTTTAATTACAGGAATTGATGTTTTGCTTATTCTGATGCTTCAATCCAAAGGTTTTAGGTGGCTCGAAAGTTTTGTAGCAGGACTTATTTTTGTCATTTTTGCTTGCTTTTTATACGAAATCTTGGTAAGTCAACCAGAAATCATGCCTATTTTAAGCAACCTACTTCCAAAGAAAGAAATTGTTTTTAATCCTTCAATGTTGTACATCGCAATCGGAATTTTAGGCGCGACAGTAATGCCTCATAATTTATATTTACACAGCAGTTTAGTACAAACCAGAGCTTATCCTAGAACTTCTGAAGGAAAAAAAATGGCGATAAAATTCGCAACCATTGACAGTACTGTTTCGTTGCTTTTCGCCTTTTTTATCAATGCAGCCATTTTAATTGTTTCGGCGGCAACTTTCCATTATTCTGGTTACAAAGATGTAGCAGACATTCATGATGCATACAAATTACTTTCGCCTATTTTAGGCACCAGTTTAGCCAGTATTTTATTTGCAGTAGCATTATTAGCTTCAGGACAAAACTCTACACTTACAGGAACATTAGCGGGACAAATCGTGATGGAAGGATTCCTAAATCTTAAATTAAAACCTTGGCTCAGAAGATTAATTACCAGACTTTTAGCAATCGTTCCAGCGTTTATTATTGCTATTATTTATGGTGAAAAAGGAACCACTGATTTATTGGTTTTAAGTCAAGTTATTTTATCGATGCAACTCAGCTTTGCGGTAATTCCTTTAGTCATGTTTACAAGTGACAAACTAAAAATGGGAGAATTTGTGAATAAACCTGCTTTGAAAATTCTTGCTTGGATTATTTCCTTCATCATCGTTGTTCTAAATCTTTACTTACTGTATCAAACTTTTACATCCTAATGATGAAAAAAGCAATAACAACGGTTCTTTTCGCCAATTTCCTGCAAGCTCAAGAAACCATACAATTGGATCGTCCAGACCAAACAGAATCTGTATATGTAGTTCCCAAAAATTATCTACAAACAGAAATGGGATTTATGTTTGAAAAAACAGACCAAACAGAGAATCATTTTCACCTCCCAACTATTCTTTGGAAATATGGATTCAATGACAAAGTAGAACTAAGAGTAATCACTGAATTCTCGCTTTCTACTACTCCATCATCTAGTGTTTATGAGCTACAACCCGTAAGTTTAGGTTTCAAAACCAGTCTTTTAGAAGAAAAAGGAATTTTCCCAAAAGTTTCTTTTATAGGCAAAGCAGAAGTGAGAAAAAGTGAAATCCTTCAAAGAAAAACCATAACTCCAGCATTTCGTTTTACTTTTCAAAATAATCTCAATCCCAAAACTTCTTTGGGTTACAATCTGGGAATGTTTTGGAACGAAGATTTACACGAAACCTATCTCTATACTTTAGCTCTTGGGAAAAGCATTTCGCCTAAACTGAATTATTTTGTAGAAATTTATGGCTTTGTTTCTCCAAATCAGACTGCCGATACAAGATTAAATGGTGGTTTCACTTATTTAATCAATGACAATTTTATGCTCGACACTTCATCGGGAATTGGACTTTCAGAAATTTCCGCTAAATATTTCTTTTCTTTTGGACTTTCTTATCGTTTGAAGTTACAGAAATAAAGATTTTTGCTTTTACAAAATTCTGCCAATTTTTCCTAAACTGCTCTTTGGCAAAATCTTTGAAATATTGCAGTAGAAAATTCTAATGAAATGAGCGAAAACAAAGAACTACACGAAGAAAATTTAAATAATGAAGGTCAAGAAAATCTACAAAACGAACAAAACACTACAGAAAGTGTGACAGAACAACCTACTGCAGAAGAACTTTTGGCAGAAGAAAAAGACCGCTACATTCGTTTGTATGCAGAGTTTGAAAATTATAAAAGAAGAACCTTAAAAGAAAAAATGGAGTTTGCACAATATGCAAATACCGAAATGATGATTGCTATGCTTTCTGTTTTAGATGATTTCGAAAGAGCCATCAAAGAAATTGCAAAAAGCGGCAATGAATCAGACTTGAAAGGCGTAGAATTGATTTATCAAAAATTCAAAAACACATTATCAGACAAAGGTCTAAAAACGGTAGAAGTAAATGCTGGTGATGAGTTTAACGTAGATTTCCATGAAGCAATTACCTCTATTCCTGCTCCATCTGAGGAACTAAAAGGAAAAATTGTAGATGTAGTAGAAACGGGTTATCAGTTACACGATAGAGTAATTAGATTTGCAAAAGTAGTTACAGGAAATTAATTTTTAGTCTGGATGCTGGAAGTCAGAAGTTGGATGAATTAATTCCACTCAAAAATAACTTCAAACACCCATCATCCATCATCTAACAACATAAAAAATGTCAAAAAGAGATTATTACGAAATATTAGGCGTATCAAAATCAGCCAGCGCAGACGAAATCAAAAAGGCTTACCGTAAATTGGCCATCAAATATCACCCAGACAAAAATCCGGGAGATAAATCTGCAGAAGAAAAATTTAAAGAAGCTGCAGAAGCTTACGAAGTATTAAGCGATGCCGATAAAAAAGCTCGTTATGACCAATTCGGTCATGCTGGAGTTGGCGGAGCTGCAGGTGGTGGTTACGGCGGCGGTTTTGGCGGTGGCGGAATGAACATGGAAGATATTTTCTCACAATTTGGAGATATTTTCGGTGGACATTTCGGTGGCGGCGGCTTTGGTGGTGGCGGAAGAAGCCATCAAATCAAAGGTTCTAACTTGAGAGTTAGAATTAGATTAAATCTCGACGAAATGGTGAATGGCACCACTAAAACCATAAAAGTAAAAAGAATGAAAGTAGCGGAAGGAGCTACTTCTAAAACGTGTACCACTTGTAACGGAAGCGGAGTTCAGATTAAAATAATGAACACCATGTTCGGACAAATGCAAACGCAAACCACTTGTGGAACGTGTAACGGTTTAGGTAAAATTGCAGATAAAATTCCTGCAGGAGCCAATTCTGAAGGACTTATCAAATCAGAAGAAGAAGTTTCTATCAAAATTCCAGCGGGAGCAAGAGACGGAATTCAATTAAACGTTCGTGGAAAAGGTAATGACGCTCCTTTTGGTGGAATTCCAGGAGATTTATTAGTAGTTATCGAAGAAGAACAAGATGCTACTATAAAACGTGAAGGTGATAATCTACACCAAGAACTCTATATTTCTTTTGCCGAAGCAGCTTTGGGAACTTCTAAAGAAATTAATACCGTTGGTGGAAAAGTTAAAATTAAAATTGATGCAGGAACGCAATCTGGCAAAATTTTAAGATTAGCAGGAAAAGGATTACCTAGCATAGATTCTTACGGAAAAGGCGATATGTTTGTACATGTAAACGTTTGGACTCCTCAAAAACTCACTCCAGAACAAAAAGAGTTCTTCGAAACGCAAATGAAAACCGGTCAAATGCAAGCAGAACCTTCTGGAAAAGAAAAATCATTTTTTGACAAAGTAAGAGACATGTTCTCTTAAAAATTTAGGGATAAATATAGAAATCCAACTGATAATTCAGTTGGATTTTTTTCATACTATTTTGGCAAAAAAATTGTTTAATAAAAAGTATGAAAAACCAAATCCTCAAAAATATATTCTTTTTCATTGGCTTTATTTCGCTCATGAGTTTTTCTTTTGTGAAAGATGATTTTATTCTTTGGCAAGAAAATAAAAAGTTGAAAATCCAAGATTTTAGGGCTGACAATAAAGACACGGTAAAAGTAAATCGACAACAGTTTTTAGGAGCAATAAGTGCCATTAGAATAGAATATTCATCATTTCAAAGAAATAAAAATTCGGTTCCTGACTTTTCTATTAAAACGTATTTTGACCCTAATGAATCTTGGATGCTTCTCAAAAACGATTATGTTTTACAACATGAGCAAATTCATTTTGACCTCACCGAATTGTATGCTCGAAAAATGAGAAAATCCGTAGAAAGTCTCAGACAAAAAAACGTAACCAACATTTCTATTTACCGAAAGAAAATTCAGCATTGGAATGTAATGAAAGAAAAAGCATCCAACCAATTTGACGCAGACAATCAAGATTATTACATTAAAATTGGGCAAAAAATTCTCTTCCAAAAAAATCCCAAACAAGAAGCTTGGAAGAAAAAAGTAGACCGAGAATTATTTCAATACAGTCTATTTAAAAATGCTGATTAATCACAAATAGTGTTTAATTTTTTCTAAATTTGAGCCACACGAAATTATATCTCAACATGAAAAAATTAGCGTTACTCTTCGGATTGTTCTTTTCTTTATTTCTAATGGCTCAAAAAAAATACGTAGTCGTTATTCACGGTGGTGCGGGAACCATCATCAGAGAAAAAATGTCTCCTGAGTTAGAAGAAGAATATTTAGAAAAACTCACCGAAGCGCTTCAAAAAGCATATGCAGAAATTAAAAACGGTAAAACTTCTGTGGAAGCGGTAGAAGCAGCCATCGTAGTAATGGAAGATTCTCCATTGTTTAACGCTGGAAAAGGAGCCGTTTTCACGCATGATGGAAAGAATGAACTCGATGCCGCCATTATGAATGGAAAAGATAAAAAAGCAGGTTCCATCGCAGGAGTTCACACCATCAAAAACCCTATAAAAGCTGCGATTGCGGTAATGGAAAAATCAGAACACGTGATGCTTTCTGGTAACGGCGCGGAACAATTTGCTAAATTACAAGGTTTAGAAATCGTAAATCCTAAATATTTCTGGACAGAAAACCGTTGGAAATCCCTTCAAAAAGCAAAAGAATTAGAAAAATTAAAAAATCCTAAAGCAGATAATTCAAAACCTGATTATTTCATCGTTGACCAGAAATTTGGAACCGTAGGTTGTGTTGCTCTTGACCAATTTGGAAATTTGGCAGCAGGAACTTCTACTGGCGGAATGACTAATAAAAAATATGGAAGAATTGGCGATGCACCGATTATTGGAGCGGGAACTTATGCTGATGAAAATGTAGGAATTTCTGCAACAGGATGGGGAGAATTTTTCATTCGTTCTACTGCAGCGAGAACCATAGCAGCAAAAATTCAATATTTGAATAAAGATGTAAAAACAGCAGCACAAGAAACCATAGACGAAATAGAAAAAATGGGCGGTGATGGTGGTTTAATTGCGCTAGACAAAAACGGAAATATCGCTATGCCTTTTAACACATCTGGAATGTACAGAGGTGCCATTACAGAAGACGGAGAAATAGAAGTAGAGATTTATAAATAAAGGAGGATATTCGATAGATATCCTATAATTTAAAACTTCTTTTATCTCGTAACAATTCCGTAATTTCGCAACTAATTCTTTAGAATTTAAACTATAATGCTACAAGCAAATCACGTTACCAAAATATATAGTGCTGGAAAAAAAATTGCATTGCAAGATTTCAGCATACACGTTCCAAAAGCTAGTGTTTATGGACTTCTTGGTCCAAATGGAGCTGGAAAAACCACTTTCATCAGAATTATCAACCAAATTACACAAGCAGATTCTGGCGAAGTTTTCATCAATGGAGAAAAACTAAATCCTCATCATATTAAAGACATCGGCTACATGCCTGAAGAAAGAGGATTGTACAAAAACATGACTGTTGGCGACCAAATTCTCTATTTTGGAGCGCTCAAAGGAATGAAAAAGCAAGATGCGCTATCTCAAGCGAAATATTGGTTTGACCGTTTAGAAATTGACCATTGGTGGAACAAAAAACTTTCTGAACTTTCTAAAGGAATGGCGCAGAAAATTCAGTTTGTGGTAACTGTATTGCATCAACCTAAATTATTGATTCTCGATGAGCCATTTTCTGGATTTGACCCGGTGAATGCGAATTTAGTAAAAGACCAAATTCTTCAACTGAAAGAACAAGGAACCACCATCATTCTTTCTACTCACCGCATGGAAAGTGTAGAAGAACTTTGCGACAGTGTGGCTCTCATCAATAAATCTAGAAAAATTCTAGACGGAAAAGTCTTCGAAGTAAGAGAAAAATTCAAGCAAAATTTATTCAGTGTAGTTTTGTCTGATGTGAATTCTGAAAATTTAGAAATGCTGAAAAATCAGTATAAACTGGTCAATATTCATGACCAACATGGTTTAATTTCTTTTGACCTAAACTACAATGAAGACCAAAATCTTCTGCTCAATGATTTAATGAAGGCTGGAAAAATAAGAAGTTTTGACGAAAAAATTCCGAGCATGAATGAAGTTTTTATCACTGCAGTAACTTCTATGAACGGACAATAATTTCATCCCACAGTAAACAAAAATGAAAAATATCTTCATCATAACCAAAAGAGAATTTTTAACACAGGTTAAAAAGAAATCTTTTATCATTCTCACGCTTTTAGCCCCAATTCTATTGATAGGATTCGGTGCTTTAATTGCTTTTATGCTAAAAGCGAATGAAACCGAATATACTTTTAATGTCATCGATAAAAGTGGTGTGTTTCAACAAAACATGAAAACGCCAAAAGATGTGAAGTTTATTTATCTTCCAGAATCTACAGAACAAGCATTGACCACTACGCTTCCAGAAATGGTAGACAATGTAGATGGACTGCTTATTATTCCCAAATTGCAAGACCAAAATTTTGAAAATTTACAAAAACAAACCCAACTTTTGGTCAATAAAAACATCGGTTTTGATGTGAAGCAAAACATCGCTTTTTCGATGTCTGAAGTGATTAAGATAGAAAAAATCAAAAATCTGGGACTTACAGAAGCTCAAATCGAAAATATTGATAAAAACTTCGAAATCAACACCAAAAATGTGGTGGACAATAACAAACAAGATAGCACACTTGCTTTTGGTGTAAAATCTGGTTTGAGTATGGGATTAATGTACGTGACTTTTATGTTCATCATCATCTACGGAGTTCGTGTAATGCGCAGTGTTTTAGAGGAAAAAAATAACAGAGTGGTAGAAATCATTATCTCTTCTGTAAAACCTTTTGAGCTCATGATGGGCAAAATTCTAGGCGTAACAATGGTCGCTTTAACCCAATTTGCCATTTGGATTACCATGACCATTTTAGGTGCTATTTTCTTTAACCAAGGCTTTTCTAAAATTTCTGGAAATCTTCCTCAGCAAGAAGAAATTCCGTTGGATAAATTAGATATTCAAGGCGTTTTTACGGAAATTTCACATTCTCTTTTGGACATGAATTTCGGAATAATCATTTTTGTGTTCATCGTTTTCTTTTTGTTGGGTTATATTTTTTACAGTTCTATGTATGCAGCGATTGGTTCTGCCGTAGACAATGAAACCGAAACCCAACAATTTACCATGATTGGTATTTTACCATTAATGCTGGGAATGTACGGAAGTTTTGGGCTAATCAATAATCCGGAAGGACCGATGGCGTTTTGGTTATCTATTATTCCGCTTACTTCACCAGTGGCGATGATTGCGAGAATTCCTTTTGGTGTTCCTATTTGGCAAATAGCACTTTCTATTTTCTTATTGGTGATTTCTACGCTAGGAATGGTGTATTTGGCTGCCAAAATTTATAGAGTAGGCATTCTAATGTATGGAAACAAAGCCACTTTTAAAGAACTTTGGAAATGGATTAGAACAAGTTAAACTCAATAATGAGTTATGAGTTATAAATTATTAAATCGTTGCAGTGATGTGGCGATTTTTTACTTTTCAATTTTATTATTGATTATTTTAGTAATTTAGTTGAATTACTTTAACTATTAAAACTATTATTAATTAGAACACATGAAAATAATAATTCAATAAAACATTTATTTAACTTAAATTTATGAGCTAATATTATTTTCAAATGAAAACTCACGAAAAAAAATTTGAAGAAATTTATAACTTGCTGAAAGAAAAACTTGGCGAAAGAGTAATTTTTTCTCAAGGACATGAAACAAAATTTTTGGAGTTGAATGATTCAAATTTTTGGTTGTCCATGAATAAAGATGAATTAACTGTTGGTTTTGGACTAAACCACAGCCATTTTAGTGAAGATTACAACAATTTGGAAAATGGTATAATGAGAGTATTTGACTTATTGACTAATCAAATTAAAACGACATTACATATAAAAGGAGATTATATTTATAAAGAAATTACAGAAATTATTTATTCAAATGGAGAAACTGTTAATATTGGTAAATCTAGTATTTTGTTTTATCCCTTCTGGAAAAAAAAGAAAATCATCACCAAATATTCAGATGTAATAATAGAGAAAAATAAAATAGAACTTGAATTCAACAGGATTTAATTTTAATCACTTTACATCAAAATCAATTACAATTAATTTTAATTCATCATGCAAACCCTCTCTACAATTTTAGTCGCATTAGTAGCCCTAGAACATCTTTACATTTTATATATGGAAATGTTTGCTTGGGAAACTTTGGGCAAGAAAACTTTCAAAGGTTCTTTGCCAAATGAACTCTTTAAACCTACCAAAAAATTAGCCGCCAATCAAGGTTTGTATAACGGTTTTTTAGCAGCAGGTTTAATTTGGAGCTTTTTTATAGAAAATCCAGAATGGCAAAAGAATATTCAACTGTTCTTTTTGGGCTGTGTAATTGTGGCGGGAATTTATGGTGCACTTTCTGCTTCTAGAAAAATATTTTTTGTACAAGCATTACCAGCGATTTTAGCTTTGACTGCTGTATTATTAAGATAAAATAAAAACTCAAGAAAAATTTCTTGAGTTTTTTACAATATTTTTAAATCTTCTGTTTTCCAACTTCGGACTTCGGACTCCCAACTTCCGTCTTCTTAATCAAAAATATAGGTAATTCCTGCGCTTAAAACGTGTTGTCTTTTCGTAGAATTGGTAGCGCCATCTTGTGGTTCTTTTCCCATTAAATCTGGCAAATTATTGCTTACTCCAAAATCAAATCTTCCTACAATTTCTAATTTTCTTTTGTAGCTAAATCCCAAACCTGCAGAAACTGCCAAATCGAATGCAGCTGCTTTACCAAATTCTTCTACATTATAGATACTTCTGGAAGGATTTTCCACTTTTTGACTGAGTAAAAAACCGAATCTAGGTCCTAATTGGCCAAAAAATTCTGATTCTGCCTCAGAAAAATAAGCTTTAAAATAAACAGGAACACTCAGATAATTATTAGCATAAACCGTTTCTCCATCTCCTTTTTCACCGGCACTTAAATATTCTACTTGTGGCTGCAAATAAAACATGTCATCTCCTCCAATGGGAATGATTGCCAATGCTCCTCCATAAAACGAAATTCTAGAAGAAGAAGGATTGTGCGCATTTTGAATTCTTGAATACGTAGGTCCTGCAATGAGACCGAATCTAGTTGAAGAAAAATCTACCTGTGAAAAAATAGGGGTAAAAATAAAGCCTGCTGAAATGATGAATAATTTCTGAAGCCAAGTGTTAACATTTGTTTTCATTGTGTTTTATTTAAATAAAAACTTCATAATAAAAATTTATTATGAAGTTTAAAATATTTGTAATATCAAAGATAATGATTTATCCTAATACTTTAGCAATAGTTTTACCGATATCAGCTGGAGAAGCTACTACGTTGATTCCGCATTCCTCCATGATTTGCATTTTTGCTTGAGCCGTATCTTCAGCACCACCTACGATTGCACCAGCGTGTCCCATTGTTCTACCTTTAGGAGCAGTTTGACCAGCGATGAAACCTACTACTGGTTTTTTAGAACCAGAATCTCTGTACCATCTTGCTGCTTCAGCTTCTAGAGAACCACCAATTTCACCAATCATCACTACAGCATCAGTTTCTGGGTCGTTGATGAATAATTCTAAAGCTTCTTTAGTAGTTGTTCCGATGATTGGGTCACCACCAATACCGATTGCTGTAGAAACACCAAAACCAGCTCTTACCACTTGGTCTGCAGCTTCGTAAGTTAAAGTACCTGATTTAGAAACAATACCTACTCTACCTTTTTTGAAAACGAAACCTGGCATAATACCAATTTTAGCTTCGTCTGAGGTGATAATTCCTGGGCAGTTAGGACCGATTAATCTAGCACCTTTGTCTTTAATATATTCTTTTACTTTTACCATATCAGCTACCGGAATTCCTTCTGTAATACAAACGATTACTTTAATTCCAGCTTCTGCAGCTTCCATTACAGCATCTGCAGCAAATGCAGGTGGTACAAAAATAATAGAAACATTAGCTCCTGCTTTAGCAACTGCGTCTGCAACAGTGTTGAAAACTGGCTTACCAAGATGTTCAGTTCCTCCTTTTCCTGGAGTTACACCACCTACTACGTTGGTTCCGTATTCAATCATTTGAGTTGCGTGGAAAGTTCCTTCGTTTCCTGTAAATCCTTGTACGATTACCTTTGAATCTTTATTTACTAATACTGACATGATTTATTTTTTAATTTTTGTAAAAATACTATTTTTATGATTTCACACAAAGTAAAGACCTATAAATTTTTTAATTTGACTTCTTTTTTTAGATATTCTCTAAATTCTTCGGCTAAGCTACCGAAATAAGTTTTGCCTCCTTCTAAGTCTCTGTTCACTCCAGTTTTACCTAAAAGTACCGCTCCTTTCCCTACTCTTTTACCAGAAGCCATACCCACTTGTCCCCAAACTTGTACATCATCTTCTATGATACAACAGCCAGCAATCATAGCTCCAGAAGCTACTAAAGTTCTTTCGCCAAGTACAGTATCATGACCTATTTGGATTAAATTATCGAGTTTAGAGCCTTTTTTGATGATGGTAGAATCTGTAACACCACGGTCTATACAACAGTTTACTCCGATTTCTACCTCATCTTCTAAAATCACATTTCCTACGGAAAGCATTTTTCTGTAACCTTCCGCATTTTTATTGTAATAGAAAGCATCGCCACCTAAAACGGTTCCTGCCTGAATGATACAATTATTGCCAATAACCGTTCTATCACCAATAACTACATTCGGGAAAACCATACAATTATCCCCAATTTTCACATCATTTCCGATGATTACAGAAGGGTGAATTTTACAATTTTCGCCAATAGAAACATTATTTCCTGTGGTTTCAAAAGTCTGAATACCTGTAAAATGATCATTGATTTTATTAAAGTCTCTGAAAGGATCATCAGAAACCAAAAGTGCTTTTCCTTCTGGACAAGCAACTTCTTTGTCTATCAAAATGATGGTAGCTTCGGAATGAAGCGCTTTATCATAATATTTAGGATGATTGACAAAGACTATTTCTCCTTTTTTTACGCGATGAATTTCATTGGTTCCAAAAATTTGAAAATTTTCGTCGCCTACATATTTCGCACCGATGAGTTCGGCAATGGTTTTAAGGGTTTGTGGAGATTTGAAAGTCATATTTTATAGAGATACGAGATGCGAGATACGAGATACGAGAAAAACTCGCAACTCGTTTCCCATTTCTCAAATTATTTTACTCTTTCTAGGTAAGAACCGTCTTCTGTGTTTACTTTAATTTTGTCACCAGCTTCAATGAAAAGTGGAACCAAAACTCTAGCACCCGTTTCTACGATGGCATTTTTAAGTGCATTCGTTGCAGTGTTTCCTTTTACACCTGGATCTGCTTCTATTACTTCTAGATAAACAGTTGGTGGAATTTCAGCTGAAAGTGGAGTTTCATCTGCCTCTTTCATAATGATGGTTACTTCTTCACCAGCTTTCATGAATTGAGCGTTTTCTATCATTTCTTTGTTCAAATACATTTGAGAGAAATCTTCGTTATTCATGAAGTGGAAACCATTCTCATCATCATATAAGTATTGAAATTTACGAGTAATTACTTTTACCTCATCAATTTTATGACCTGCAGAAAAAGTATTATCAATTACTTTCCCATTGGTTACAGATTTAAGTTTAGTTCTTACGAAAGCAGGACCTTTTCCTGGTTTTACATGTAAAAATTCGATTACTTTATAAATGTCATTGCTGAATTCTATACAAAGACCTTTTTTAATATCATTACTTGTTGCCATTAATATTTATTATTTTTTAAAATATGTTTTTATTCTTTTCCTGTCCCGTATCCTTTTACGATTCCACGAGGTGAATTTTTAATAAATTCTAAAATCTCGTCTCTTTCTTCCGTAGGTGGCATTTCGTTTTCGATGAATCTTGTTGCCTGAGAAACATTCATTTTAGATTGAAAAAGATATTTGTAGATTTTTTGAATTTCGAAAATTCTATCATTACTGAAACCTCTTCTTCTTAATCCCACAGAATTAATTCCTGCATAAGACATAGGTTCTCTCGCTACTTTTACATAAGGTGGAATATCTTTTCTTACAAGTGTTCCTCCAGAAATCATCACGTGTTTGCCTATTTTGCCAAATTGGTGTACCGCAGAAAGACCTCCCATTACAGTGAAATCTCCTATTTCTACGTGTCCTGCAATTCCGCAACCGTTTACAATGATGACATGATTCCCTAAAACACAGTCATGAGCGATGTGAGAAGTAGCCATGATAAGGCAATCATTCCCTACTTTGGTATAGCCTAATGCTTTGGTTCCCCTGTTGACGGTTACACATTCTCTGATGGTAGTATTGTCTCCAATAATGGTCAATGTTTGTTCACCATCAAATTTCAAATCTTGTGGAATTGCAGAAATTACCGTTCCAGGAAAAATTCTACAGTTTTTACCAATTCTTGCACCATCCATAATGGTAACATTGGGACCAATCCAAGTTCCTTCTCCTATTTCTACATCTGCAGCAATGGTGGTAAAAGGTTCTATGGTAACATCTTTGCCAATTTTGGCACGTCTGTCTACAGCGGCTAATTGATGAATCATGAGTCTAATTTGGTTTTAGCAACTTGAGCCATCAATTCTGCTTCTACTACTACGCTGTCTCCTACGTAACCGTAACCTTGCATGTGAACAATGCCTCTTCTTATAGGTTCTATTAGTTCTATTTTAAAAATAAGAGTATCTCCAGGAATTACTTTTTTCTTGAACTTTACCTTATCTATTTTTACAAAATAAGTGGAATAATTTTCTGGGTCTGGAACATTTGCCAAGACTAAAATACCTCCAGCTTGAGCCATCGCTTCGATTTGTAAAACACCAGGCATTACTGGTTCTTTAGGAAAATGACCTACAAAAAAAGGTTCATTCATCGAAACATTTTTAAGACCTACCACATGAGAATCTGATAATTCTAAAATTTTATCAATTAATAAAAATGGTGGTCTATGTGGTAAAAGACGCATAATCCCGTTAATATCAAAAACAGGTTCTGCTTTTAAATCAAAATCTGGCACGTTTTTCTTTTTTTGTAATTTCCACTGTCTGTTTAGTTTTTTCGCAAATTGTGTATTTACGAAATGTCCAGGCTTAGTAGCAATTACTTTTCCCTTAATTTTCACACCTGTTAACGCTAAATCGCCGATTACATCTAGCAATTTATGACGTGCAGCTTCATTAGGATAATTAAGGGTAAGGTTATCTAAAATACCATTTGGTCTGATGGTAACTTCTTCTTTTCCGAAAGCTTTTTTAAGTTTTTCAGCAGTTTCAGGAGTTAATTCTTTGTCTACGTAAACAATCGCATTAGAAATATCCCCTCCTTTAATAAGGCCACTGTCTAAAAGCATTTCTAGTTCGTGCAAGAAACTGAAAGTTCTCGCTGATGAAATTTCATCTTTAAAATCTGTAATATTTTTAAGAGAAGCATTCTGAGTTCCTAAAATTTTAGTCCCGAAATCTACCATCGTAGTAATTTCGTAGTTTTCAGAAGGAATAATGGTAATTTCTGAGCCTGTATTAGGATCTACATAGTTCATCACTTCTTTGATGACTAGATATTCTCTGTTTTGCTCTTGTTCTACCACTCCAGCTTCTTCTATTGCTTCTACGAAAAATTTAGAAGAACCATCCATAATTGGTGGTTCTGCACTGTTCATTTCTAAGATAGCATTATCAATATCCATTCCTACTAGAGCAGCTAATAAATGCTCACAAGTATGGATTTTAACACCTAATTTTTCTAACGTAGTACCTCTTTCTGTAGTCGTTACATAATTTACATCTGCTTCCACTTGAGGATGACCTTCTAAGTCTGTTCTTACAAATACAAAACCTGTATTTTCTTTAGCAGGTTTCATGGTAAGGTTTACTTGTCTTCCTGTGTGAAGTCCAATCCCAGAAAGTGATACTTCTTTACCTAAAGTCTTCTGTTTTTCACTCATTAGTATTTTCTTTTGAGTTTTTTTCTAGATTATTTATTCGTTCAACAATTTCAGGGAATTTTCTGAAAAGTACATAGCTCCTTCTGTAATCACCAGCATTGAAAGCAGGCGTTCCGAAGAGTGTTTCGCCGTCTTGTACATCTCTATTTATTCCGCTCTGAGCTTGTACTCTAATCTGGTTACCTATTTTGAGATGACCAGCAACACCAGTTTGGCCGCCAATCATATTCCAGTCTCCTATAACGGTAGAACCAGCTATACCAGCTTGTGCTGCGATAACGTTATTTTTACCAATTTTCACGTTATGAGCAATCTGAATTAGATTATCTATTTTAGTTCCTTCGCCAATAACAGTAGAACCGATAGTTCCTCTGTCTATACTACAATTAGAACCTATTTCTACATTATTTTCTATAACTACATTCCCTAATTGTGGAATTTTTTGATAGCCATCTTTCGTAGGTTGGAAACCGAAACCATCACTTCCTATCACTGTATTAGAATGGATGATGCAATTATCGCCAATCACACAGTAATCATAAATTCTAGCCCCGCTATAAATAATAGAGTTTTCGCCAATTTTTACATTTTTCCCGATGTAAACTTGAGGAAAAATCTGTGTTCCGTTACCGATTTTTGATTTATCTGAGATATAAGAATGTGCACCGACGTAGACATTTTCGCCTATTGTTGCACTGTCTGCAATGGTAGAAGGTTGTTCAATTCCTGATTTTTTTTCTTCTCTCATCTGTTGATAGAGATTCATTAAAACCTGAAAAGCCAAATAAGCGTCTTCTACTACAATAAGTGTAGGTTTATAGTTTTCTTCTTTAACAAATTTTTCAGAAACAATGATCACAGAGGCTTCTGAAAGTGAAATAAATTCTGCAAATTTTTCTTGAGAAACAAAAGAGAGTTGACCATTTTGCGCATTCTCTATGGGCGAAACACCTGTAATTGAGGCATTTTCGTCTCCCAAGATTTTTCCATTGATAAAACTTGCAATTTGAGCTGCAGTAAATTCCATATCGTGCAAAGATACGAAAATCTTAATACACTCATACAATTTTTAGTTTTTTGAAAACTTAAATTTCTCTCGGGAAAAACAGAATGTTTTTGGTGGTTGGCTGATTGATATGCTCTGATAGAATTTGAGTTTCTGCGTCTTCCAACTTTATCTTTCTTCCGTCTCTTTTGAGCAAAAAAATTGGTTGTTTTTGGTTATCATAAGGAAGCAAAGTTCTGCTGATTTGTTCCACCAATTGGTCTCCATTTTCGATGCCAAATTTCTGATTAGCTCTTTCTATTTTTTCTAAAATTTCTGATTCTTCAAATTTTTGAGAAGAAAATACCGTTTTTGGGAATTTTCTGTGAACCACTGCTTTACAGAAATAACTCAACACAAAATCATCTGCATTTTGCCAAGTTTTTATTGCGCTCAATACATCTGTGTCATCTAGTTGTGTAAAACGATTTACATCTTCTTCTGTCGCTTTTTCGAAATCAGTTTTGTACAAGAAATATTTTAAATTCCCGTAAGCTTCCACTTGTTTTCCTTCGGAAATGAGCTGTTTTGCTCTGCTCAAAATTTTCACCAAAAGATGCTCTGCCAAAGCCGAAGTTTTATGATAGTAAACTTGCCAATACATAAACATTCTGGCTGTGAGGAAATTTTCAATAGAATAAACTCCTTTTTCATCAATTAGAAGTTCATCATCTTTTACATTCATCATCGAAATAATTCTCTGCGTATTCACACTTCCTTCTGAAACTCCTGTAAAAAAACTGTCACGTTTCAAATAATCTAACCTATCGACATCTAACTGAGAGGTAATCAATTGGTTAAAGAATTTTCGATGGTATTTTCCCTGGAACATTTCTATCGCCAAATCTAATTCACCATTAAACTCATCATTCAATTTTTTCATCAATAAAATCGAAAGTTTCTCGTGATGCCAATCTTCCATCAAAAGACTTTCTAAAGCGTGAGAATACGGACCATGACCTACATCGTGCAATAAAATGGCTAGAAGCGCCGCTTTTTCTTCTTCGTCTGAAATTTTTACACCTTTAAGTTTCAAGGTTTCTAGCGCCGTAAACATGAGATGCATCGCACCTAAAGCATGATGAAATCTGGTATGAGTAGCTCCCGGAAAAACTAAACTCAACAATCCTGTTTGAGAAATTCTGCGCAATCTCTGAAAATAACGATGCTCTAACACATCATACAAAATTTCATAAGGAATTTTTATAAAACCATGAACTGGGTCGTTGATAATCTTGAGTTTATTGGTGCTCATTTGAATAGATAAATTTTGTCCCGATTTTTATCGGGAGATAAATGATTTTTCAAATTTACGCAAATTTAGTTTAACAGATTTTTAATTCATCTTATGCTTTACGACTTCTTCTGTCACAAAAAACAAAATACGTTTTTAGGTATAACATTAGAGTTCTTACAATAAAAGTTTACACTATTTTTACGCATCAATTAGCGTAATTATTTCGCCTTTTTTTGTATTTTTTGAGACATTTGTTCGAATCAAGTTCGAATCAGGTTCGAATCAGCTTCGGAAAAAGGGTACTTTTTGCGAACAAAACTCGAGTTTGACTGCCACTTGATTCAACTCAAACCCTTATTTGTTTTCTTCAAAATACCATATAAAGTTCTGGGTATTATAAGAAGCAAGTATCTTGCCTTTATCCCGCAAGTAAAATGCAAGCAGACATTAACTACCCTTTCCTTATACATTCCTTTGACTTTCCTTTGACATTGCTTTGACATTGCTTTGTGTCGTCCTAAAATAACTATACAACCGTTTAGTTATATTTTAAATTGCGCATTTTGTGTAGATTATAAAAATAGAGCGCAATAAATTCTATAAATCTCTATACGAAATACGAAACAAAATTTACGCAAAAAACACTGAATATATAGCATGCAGGCAAAATTTATCAAAAAATTGGCACTTTCACAAAACTTTCGTATATTTGGGTGTTAGTGCCAATGCTATGACGACAACGAAACAGATATATAACTGTTGGTTTTTAATAAATCAAGACCAAGAAAAGCGAGAATTTGAGAATCTTGAAAAAGAAGCCTCACGAATTTTTATTGACTTTATTTCAGGCAAAGACTATGGTAAAGGTGTTGGACTTTTTCGTTTCGACATTTACGTTAAACCTACAATCAATTACGGACGACAGACCGACACAATTTATAATGGCTGTGCTCATTTAACAACACATATTGACAAACACACTTTTGAAAAATCAACGGAACAAGAAAAAGTGAAACTATTATTGACAGCTTCATTAATTCTGACAAAGTATTTAGCGGAAAATGTTCCCTTGCCAAAAGGATTTATTGCGACAGACTTAGTTAACGACTATGAAAAATATTTAACTGAACACTCTTTACTGATTAACAATGTCCTTGACAAAAATATTGTTTTCAAACACTTTGAAACAACAAGGTTCAATTTCAGAAGAACAGAGACCATAGAAATTGACAAGAAAAAAATCCACTTCGACTTAAATGAAATTGAAGACGAGATTAATAACAAGCTTGCCGGAATGACCTTCGGAAAATCAATAAACACAATTGATTTTGGTTTTGAACTTTACGACTTCAATGGTGGATTTGCAAATTTTATGAAGCAAACTGAAAGTTATAAACGATATGGGACAAAATATAAAAACTATTTAGTTGTTAAGCACTTTGACTATTCGGTTGTTAAAAATTTTGAAGGAAAAGAACAATTCGAGTTATTGAAACATAAAATATTAGAAGGAATTAATGACTTTGACAAGTTAACAAAAAAGCCAAAAGACTTTGATAAGATTAAATTTTACGAAACAATAGACACTACCCTGACAGAATATGGAAAGAAGCACTGGCACTAACAGGCGTTTGGCAAAAAAGCGGATGCAGTGCTTAAATGAAGCTTTGTGCTTCGTATCAAGTTCAGTGCTGGCAGACAAGTTTAGTGCTTCGAAATCCGCTTCTTCGCCAAGCGCCAAACCGTTATCTGCAATGCTACCAAAAATGCGTATCAATCTGAAATCAAGTTTTTTACAAACAGTAATTTTTCTATTACTAATAATTTCGTGCATTAAAAAAACTGGAATTGTAAATGAACAAAATCAAACTAAAATAGAAAACGAAATTTCCGAAAAATTGATTTATAATTTCACGAATGAAATCCTTTCTCAAAATGGTACTTCCGAATTTTGCAAAAACATAATTGACAGAAAAACATTAATTGCAATAAACGGAGACAGTATTTTTATTGAAAAAATTAAATCTGAATTCAAAAAAAATGATTTGGATTTTATGCGAAATCAATATAAATATGGAAACAAATTCATATGGAGAAATAAATTGAAAAACAGAAAGCTTATCAAACTGGACACAACAATAAATAATGAAAAATCAAGAGATCAGTTTTGGAAAAAAACTATGGAAAAATATGAATGCATAAGTTATGTTAATATGCCAATTTTTAACAAACAAAAAAATATTGCTGTAATTGAGATTGGATATAATTGTGGATTGCTTTGTGGAGCTGGAGCAACATATATCTACAAACTCAATGAAAACAAAAAATGGATTTTATATAAAACTATCGACAATTGGATAAGTTAAAAGCACTGCAGATAACATGGGTTTTGCAAGATGCAGGGTTGAAGGAAATCTCAGAAAAATTCTAGAAAATACCCGCAAAAAACTTTTCCATTTTTTATTTTTTTCGTAGTTTTAAAAAATGGAAAAAGTTTTTGCTAGCTTTCGGTTACCTCTTGAGATTTCAGTTGCAGTAGCCCGCACCTCGCAAAGCCCTTTCCCGTTATCTGCAATCCCCCAAAAAATACTGTTTAATTAAATATATAAAAATGTTCTTTAGATTTCTTTCTTTCATTTCTATTATCTTTCTCTTAAGTTGTAACAACAAAGAAGAATTGATTGAAATTGTGAGCATTAATGATCACGGAGATTTAACATACAAGTTATCAAAACAAAAGTCCATTATTTATTATAGAACTTATTCATTTATTGACGATGGCACTGTCGATTCTTTAGGAATTGATTTATCAGAAAGTGATTGGAGAAGAATCAATGCTTCGTTTTTTAAGAATGAGATAAATAAACTTGACAACAATGAAAATTATATAGGAGTTGAAACAAATTCTATTAAATTTCCTGAAAAATACACTTTGAAAACAAACTCAAAAATTCTAAATTTAAAATATGATTATTTTTGGAAAAATGATGTTAGTAAAATTAATAAGTTGAAAACCCAAAAACTTGTAAACTTTCTAATAACCTGTGATTCTATAATTGCCGAAAAAAAAAATAAATTAAAAATTTAATAAAGGGACTGCAGATAACATGGGTAACTGTTGCACAACTCCTTTTTTTAGAAAATAGTTTTCAAAAACATATATTTTGACCTCTTTAGAAGCAATTTTAGAGAGGTTTGTTTTTAAAATATTAAAATTTAGAGCGCTTACAATGGAGTTATTGAAGTTGTACAATATGGTTTTTATAAAAGTTTTAGTATATTTGAGTAGTGCAACTTGCACTATGAATTTGCAAAATCCAACGAACGGAAGTAAACTTCATTCTCGGGACTTCGCAAATCCGCCGAACCGTTGTCGGCAATGTCATCAAAAATCCCTTAAAAAAATAAATATGGAAAATTTTTTACTAATTGCATCATTTTTAGCACTTCACAATCCTTTTGGTCTTTTTAGAGATACAGCTCGAAGATTCGAGAATTTTGCAAAATATGGTAGCGAAGATAATTTTTTAAATTATTGTCTAAAAAATAATATAGACATTTACGAAGCAACTAAAATAAAATTCAATATGACTAATTCAAATAATCCAATCCTAAAACTTCCACTTGTTAGCATTTCTATGATAATAAGCTCATTTTTTGCATTATTACCCTTATTCAAACTGCTTTCTTGGAAATGGTATTTTATAGTTTTATTAAATATTGTCTTTACTTTTGTAATCTCACAAATATTAGCATTTATAATAACCCCAAGAATGAAAATCTATGATATTTCTCAATTATATATTAGAACTGCGGTCTATACTCTAATTGGGTTACTATTTTATGGAATTTCCTTTCTATTTTAATTTTATGGACGACTTTCATATTACAATTTTAAAAAATATGATAATCTGTTGTAGAAATTATAATCTTAAAAATTTCATACCTTATTTAATGTCTGAAAAAGTCGGCACAAATTATCATAATAAAATTCAATTCTATTCCGATTTAAAAAAGCAATTACAGTATGCTAAAACTATTTCAAATGGAATATTAGTTTGTAGAATCGAAAAGAAAGAATATCAAATAAATCCAAATGCTCATTTATTTAATTTTTATGACCAAACACACAAATATGAACGATTAAGCATTGAGGTTGAAATTGAAAACAGTAAAATTATATTGGATATACAACCGATTTAAAGACACTTCCGACAACATGGGCAACTGTTGCACAACTCCTTTTTTTTTAGAAAATAGTTTTCAAAAAACATAAAATTTTGACCTCGTTTAAGTATTTTTAAACGAGGTTTATTTTTTAGTTAAAATTAAAAATGCTAAAATTTCGGTACTTAAAAATGAGTTATTGATGCTTTGAAAGACTGTTTTTATAAAAAAACACTTAAATGAAAGGACAAAAGCTCATTTTGAAATGAATAAAACAGTTTTAATTTCTCAAGGAATAAAAGAACCTCAGCTTTATCAATAAACTCAAGACTCATTTTCAGTTTAACAGATTTTTAACCATATTCCAATTATTTTATACAATATTTAAGACAGTTTTGGCGTATTTTTGGGAGAGATAATTTGGAGCAGGAAGTCAGAAGTTGCAAGATGAAACTTCTTAACCTTATCCTTTACCTCAACCTATATCTTAACCTAAAAAATAATTTATGTCAAAAATAATTTGGATTGATGATGAAGTAGATTTACTCAAACCACATATCGTTTTTCTAGAAAACAAAGGCTATAACGTAACGCCCGTGAATAACGTAAACGAAGCGCTCGAATTAATAGAAAACGAAAAATTTCAACTCGCGCTTTTAGACGAAAACATGCCCGGAATTTCTGGTCTGGAAGCCATTCCTATGCTTAAGGATTTAGATTCTTCTATAAAAATCGTGATGGTAACCAAAAACGAAGAAGAACACATCATGGAACAAGCCATCGGTTCGCAGATTTCTGATTACATTCTAAAACCGGTAAACCCGAATCAGGTTTTGCTTTCGCTGAAGAAAAATCTTCAAGAAGACGATTTGGTAGAGCAAAAAACCAAGTTAGAATATCAACAAGGTTTTCGTAACCTTTCTATGGAACTCAGCTACGTAAATACTTACCAAGAATGGGCAGAATATTATAAGAAAATCTTGAATTGGGAAATCAAATTCGATAAAGTTTTTGACAATGAGTTTGCAGATTTACTACAATCTCAAAAAGAAGAAGCCAACATTCAGTTTTCTAAATTTATAGAAAAAAATTATGAAGAATGGCTTCACAGCAATGAAAAACCAATTATGTCTCACACTGCTTTTAAGGAAAAAGTAAAACCCGTTTTAGAGAAAGACAAAGTTTTGCTTCTGATGGTTGATAATTTGAGATATGACCAATGGAAAGTGATAGAACCGCTTTTCGCAAGGTTTTACAACAAGGTTTCAGAAGACGAATATTTCAGTATTTTACCTACTGCCACTCAATACGCCAGAAATTCATTTTTTGCAGGTTTAATGCCTTCAGAAATCGAAAAACGTTTTCCAGATAAGTGGTTTAATGACAATGAAGAAGGCAATAAAAACGAGCACGAACGCGAATTTTTAGAAGACCAAATGAAAAGAATTGGACTACAAAACAAGTCCATGAAATATTTGAAAGTTCTGAATGCAGATTTTGAACGCAAGATTTTAGATGATTTTAACCAACATAAAAACAATGATTTATTGGTAATTGTCTATAATTTCATCGATATTCTTTCTCATGCTAAAACGGATAATCACATTGTAGACCAATTGATTAGAGACGACAAAACTTTTAGAAGTCTTACGGTAAATTGGTTTGAAAATTCTTCTATCTTAAAAATCATCAAACTTGCTGCGGAACAAGGATTTAAACTCGTGATTACGACTGACCACGGAATGGTTTATGTAAAAAAACCTTCTCAGGTAGTTGGCGATAGAGAAACCAGCACCAACATTCGTTATAAAACAGGAAAATCACTTACTTATGACGAAAAAGATGTTTGGGCAATTACGAATCCAGAGAAATTGTTTTTACCCAAAGGAAATCTCAGCAGCAAATATATTTTTGCGAAAAACAACATCTTTTTGGCTTATCCCAAAAATTACAACCACTTTGTCAATTATTACAAAGACACCTATCAACATGGCGGAATTTCACTAGAAGAAATCATTATACCTATCAGTATTTTAGAACCTAAGTAGTTTTTTCATAGTTTATTATACTTAGGAATGGAGCGGAAAAAATCAATTGATTTTTTCCGCTTTTTTACACCGTAACAATTCCGTATTTTTGAAAAAATTTTCAAAAAACATGTCTCAAACATTCCAAATAGAAAAAATTGAAGATTGGCAAAAAGTAGTAGATGAAATTTTGCCCAATTTAAAAAACAATATCCTTTTGCTCAAAGGAAACTTAGGCGCTGGTAAAACCACATTTTCTCAGTTTTTGATGAAAAGTTTAGGAAGCACAGACGAAGTTTCTTCGCCAACTTACGCTATTGTAAACGAATACCATTCACCAAAAGGAAAAGTTTTTCATTTTGATCTTTATCGACTGAAAAAAATAGAAGAAGCCTATGATTTTGGGATTGAAGAATATCTAGACAATGCTTTTCTCTGCATTATAGAATGGCCAGAAATCTACGAAGAAGAATTGGCAGATTTACCTCATCATGAAATGGTAATTACCAATCATGGTGATTATAGAGAAATTGTTTTCCACTAAAATTTTCCTTAGAAAGAATCCATGATTTCTAAGGTTTTACCTATCCCATTTTTCGCTATCTTTGTAGATTAAAATTTAAAACAATGAGTTCTACCATATTTACACCTTTTACTGAAGAACAACTCATTCCTAAAGAGGAAAAATTAGAGGTTCTCAAAAAAGGGAAAAAATTTAGCATTGGTATCCCAAAAGAAACCTGTTTACACGAAAAAAGACTGTGTATTACTCCAGATGCAGTACAAGTTTTGGTAGAACATGGTCATGATATTATTTTAGAAGCTGGCGCTGGTGAAGGTTCTTTTTTCACCGATTTACAATTTTCTGAAGCAGGAGCTCAGATTACAACCAGTCAAGCTGAAGTGTACGGACAAGATTTGGTTCTTAAAATCAATCCACCAACCGAAGAAGAAATGGAATTTTTAAAACCAAATGCTTATTTGGTTTCTGCACTTCAAATTAACTTAAGAGACAAAGATTATTTTAAAAAATTAGCAGAAAAAAAGGTAAATGCCATCGCTTTTGAATTCATTATGGATGAATACCGTCAGTTGTCACTTATCAGACTCATTGGCGAAATCGCAGGTGGAATTTCCATTTTGTACGCATCAGAATTATTGGCGAAATCCAATGGCTTAATGCTCGGTGGAATTACCGGAGTTCGTCCTACAGAAGTAGTAGTTCTCGGAGCTGGAATTGTAGGAGAATTTGCAACGAAAGCAGCCATCGGTTTAGGGGCAAGTGTAAGAGTTTTTGATAATTCTTTATCTAAATTAAGAAGGCTCCACACAATTATTGACAGTAGAGTTCCTACTTCAATCGTAGACCCAAAAGAATTAAAAAAAGCATTGAGAAGAGCTGATGTAGTGATTGGCGCATTACCTAGACTTAATATGCCTTTCATCGTAACAGAAGACATGGTAAAAGCCATGAAAAAAGGCTCTGTAATTATAGATTTGACCATAGATTATGGCGGTTGTATAGAAACTACAGAAGTAACTACTCACGAAAATCCTGTCATCATTAAACACGAAATTCTTCACTGTGGATTACCTAATTTATCTTCTAGAATGCCTAGAACCACTACGAAAGCAATTTCTAATTTCTTCCTAAGTTATCTCCTGAATTATGACGAAGAAGGTGGTTTCGAAAATATGCTTTTGAAAAGAAACGAAATGAAACAATCACTTTACATGTATAAAGGCAGACATACCAAAAAAGTGATTTGCGACAAATTCGACCTTACTTATCACGACATCAACCTTTTAATTTTTTAAATTTTCAACTTACTTTTTACATCATATTCAATGAGAAAACTGAAATTCTTTTTCATCGGGTTAATTCCAGGATTACTAATCGTATTCTTTATTTTGAACAAAAAAGGGGTAAGTTGTAGCGGTTATCTTCCCAATTCTAGGGTAATTGCCGAAACTTTATCGAAAGATTTCACCTATTCTGAAACTTTTCAAGCAGAAATGAAAACCTTGAAAATCGACGAAAAATTTCTGAAAGACAGTATTATTACCAAAGGAGAAATTAACTTTGACAAGAGCGATGCACAGAAAAAACCTTGTCCAAGTTATTTACTTACCGCTCCAGAAAGAAATCCTACCTATGAAATTACTTTTGAAAAATGTAAAGAAAACGCCCATTTCATCAGTCTTAAAAAAATAAAATAACAAAATATGCAAAAGAAAAAATACACAGACCTGAGTGTTCCCCAATTAAAAAAATTACAAAAAGTTTTCTTAGGAATCTTTTTAGGATTGGTTATTCTTTGGATTATTGTACTCAGCATGATGTATTACAATGGAAAATCTTTTGCTACCTTTATAGCAGTAGCAGTAGCTACGTTGATTCCCAATTTTATTAATATTCTGAATATTTCTAACCAAATCAAACAAAAGGAAAAAGAACTCTAAAAAATTAATTTCAAAATGAAGATTGCTATTATTGGTGTAGGTTTAATTGGTGGTTCTATCGCCCTAAAACTCCGCGAAAAAAATTTCGGAGCAGAATTTATAGGAATTGACAAATCAGAAATTCACCTTCAAGAAGCCCAGGAACTAGGAATTATAGACCGTTTCGAAGATTTTGAAAACGGTGTTAAAAACGCAGACCTTATCATCACTGCTATTCCAGTAGATGCTACGGTTAAAATTTTACCACAAGTTCTAGATTTAATTACCGATAAACAAACGGTAATGGATACTGGTTCTACCAAATCTGGAATTGTAGAAGCCATCAAAAATCACCCGAACCGAAAAAGATTTGTAGCATTTCACCCAATGTGGGGAACCGAAAATTCTGGACCGAAAGCCGCACAGAAAGAAAGTTTTGCAGGAAGAGCTGCTGTAATTTGCGACCGTGAAGATTCTGAGCAAGATACATTAGCATTGGTAGAAAATATCGCCAAAAATCTAGAAATGCACCTAATTTACATGAATGCAGACGCTCATGACGTTCACACTGCGTACATTTCTCACATTTCTCACATCACTTCTTACGCTTTGGCAAACACGGTTTTAGAAAAAGAACGAGAAGAAGATACCATTTTCCAATTGGCAAGTTCTGGTTTTTCGAGTACGGTTCGTTTGGCAAAATCTCATCCAGAAATGTGGGTTCCTATCTTTAAACAAAACAAAGAAAATGTGTTAGACGTTCTGAATGAACACATTACACAGCTCAGAAAATTCAAATCTGCTCTAGAAAAAGAGAATTTTGAACTTCTGGAAGAACTGATTAAAAACGCCAATAAAATCCGAGGCATCTTAAAATAATTCGTCATGAAAAATTTCTTTCGCTTTCTGTTTATCCTCAGTTGCACTTTTTTATGGAGTCAAGAAAGGAAAAGCACGACGACAGAAAATGTGAAGATTATTTCTGAAAATTTCGACGTTCCTCAACTTAAAACCACACGAAGAATTTGGATTTATTTGCCTAAAGATTACGAAACTTCTCGCAAAAAATATGAAGTGATGTATCTTCAAGATGCGCAAAATCTTTTTAACGATGCTACTTCTTACGCTGGAGAATGGCAAGTTGACGAGACGCTGAACAAAATTTTTGAAAAAACGGGAAAATCTGTAATTGTTGTAGGAATAGATAACGGTGGCGAAAAACGAATTGAAGAACTTTCTCCTTTCAAAAATGCAAAATACGGCGGTGGAAATGGCAAAAATTACGTAAAATTCATTGTAGAAACGCTGAAACCTTACATTGATAAAAATTACAGAACAAAATCTTGTAAAAAACACACCATGATTGGTGGAAGTTCACTAGGTGCGCTGATTTCTGTTTATGCAGCGGTGAAATATCCTGAAACTTTCGGGAAGGTTTTGGCTTTTTCTTCTGCTTTTTGGTTTAATGCTGAAGATTTAAATGCATTTATTAGCCATTCTAAAGTCAATTTAAAGCATCAGAAATATTATTTTGTTCAAGGAAAACACGAAGATGAAGATATGGAAAAACAAACCAAAAGTGTAATAGAAAACCTGAAATCTAAAAAAGTAAAATCTAAAAATATTTTCCTAAAAATAGACGAAGACGGAAAACACAACGAAATGTATTGGCGAAGAGAATTTGAGGGAGCTGTTTTGTGGTTGAATTAGTTAAAAAAGTAAACCTAAAACATCCTTAATCGGTACTGTCAAATCAAAAAACTCAAAATTTAATTCTTTGTTTGCTTTCAAAGGATCTATCATTTTAGGAAGAGATTTTCTATCTTTAGTTATAAATGCATCAATTCCTCTATTTTGAATTTGAGCAAATAGTTTTAAATCATTTATAATCACTTTTCGCTCTTCAATTTCTCTTAATTCTTTACTATCCTTTAAAAAAGAAAAGTAATCGCCTGCTAATTTAGCATCACCATAATCAAACTCTAAAATCTGAAATGCATTTAAAGCTAATAAATTGTCAGGATTATCCGCAACAGCATATTCACTTATAACTATAGTTGACAAATATAAAACAATGTCATTTTCCAGAAAATATTGAAAATACTCTACTACATTTTGATGATACTCATCATCTGATTTTAAAAGACGAGTAACAAAAGAATTATCTAATAGAATACTTTCAATATTTTTCATATTCCATCAGTTTTTAAACCATCAATCCAAGAATCTAGATTTTTAATTTTACTTAAATTAACAGACGCTCTTTCTATAACTTTTTCTAATAAACTCTTATCAAAAATTGGGCGATAATTAATAAATTCAATTAATTTAAGGTCACTAAATTTCCCATCAGATAAATTTTTTCTTCCTCTAACTTTAATTCCAAATGGCCTATAAGTTTTCTTTTCACCATCCAAAATTTGTTCTTTTGTTGCAGAAATAGTCAAGTTACCAAACTTTGAAGTAGAAATATGAATATTCGGGTTTTTACCCCCTTCTTGATAAATTTCACCATATAAATAAAATTCACTTTCATAAAACTGAGGAGCAATCATATCATAATTTGTATTATAATCAATTACTAAAGAAGGTTTATTTGACAATGAACTATTAAATTCTATAACAAAACCTTCTTTAATTGCTTTTTTTTGAATTTTATCAATTATTTCTTGACGTTTATAATCTAAAAAATCTAAAGATTTTCTTTTACTAATTTCTGATGTTAAGCCGTTAAAAAGTATTACTGCTGAAATAGGAAGGTAAAATTTATGTATTGCAGAGCCTGATTCAATATCATATGAAATTTGTGGTCTTAACTTCTTTTCATCACGAGTAGGGTACAAGAAAGTTTCGATGTCAGATATTACACTTCTAATCTCGTTAATATCAACATCTTTAGGAGATAAATTTTTATTCAAATTATCAATTCTAAGTTCTATATAACCTTGTTCTTCCACAATTCAAAAATAAAAAAAATATTATAAAGTTTTTAATTTAATGATTATAAATATTTTGAACCCAAAATCCTAGCCCTGATTGCAGTGGAAATCCTTTTTTGGAGGCTGAGCGTAGCCGAAGCCACCGAAAAAGATTGCAACGAAAAGCAGGACTGAACGTGAAAAGAAACGAAAACGTCTTGCTCCTGTCTTCGACTACGCTCAGACTGACGAAAACAGATTGCTTCGTCGTTTTATTTCATAAAACTCCTCGCAATGACGAGTTAATCGTAAGAATTCGGGTATTCTTTTTTGATTTCTTCGATGGTAGAAAGCACTTTTTCTTTCAGGCTCAATTGATAAATTTCTAATTTTGTAGAAATTTCTTCGTCTGAACTTCCTAAAATTTTAGCCGCTAAAATTCCTGCATTGGTAGCTCCGTTCAAAGCAACTGTAGCCACAGGAATTCCTGAAGGCATCTGCAAAATAGACAATACAGAATCCCAACCATCAATAGAATTAGACGACAAAATAGGCACACCAATCACCGGCAAAGTAGTACAACTCGCCACCATTCCTGGTAAATGTGCTGCTCCTCCTGCTCCTGCAATAATGACTTTTACGCCTCTATTTTTAGCAGATTTTGCAAAGTCAAACATGCGTTCTGGCGTTCTGTGCGCCGAAACTACGGTGAGTTCGTATGGAATTTCTAGAGATTTTAAAAAATCAGCAGCTTGTTGCATAATTGGCAAATCGCTTTGACTGCCCATGATAATTGAAACCATTTTTACATTTTTACTCCTCCAAAGATAGAAAAAAATACGTTTCCTTTTGAAGAGAATGCTTCTATAATTATCAATGCTTAATACAAAGAAATTGTGAATAAGATAAAACGCAAAGACGCTAATTCACTTTACCAGCAAAAACGTTTTTAAGACGCAAGAAAATCAAAGATTTTCAATTTTAACGAAGTTAAAAGTTGCGTCTTAAAAGCATAAAGATTTTAAAATTTAGATTTGCGCCATTGCGATGAAAAAAATTTTGGTGAAAGATTAAGTTTTTTTCATAAAATTAAAAATTTAGAAAGACTCTTTGTTCAGAATTGAATATCTTCGTACCGCGAAAATCATTATGAACACAGAAAAAGATTTCAAACTTATTTTAGCCATTATCACGGTTGCAATAGTTTGGGGAACTACATATTTAGGAATTAGAGTTGCTGTAGAAACCATACCACCTTGGTTTGTTACCGGAATCAGACAAAGCATTGCTGCACTTTTATTGTTGGGTTTTTTGATCTATAAAAAACAACTGAAATGGATTGGTTTGAAAAATCTGAAAACTCAAATTATTCTCTCTACATTAATGATTATCATCGCTAACGGAATGACAACCATTGCCGAGAAACACATCAATAGCAGCCTCGCTTCGGTTCTTACTGCTACTTCTCCGATCATTGTATTTCTGGGAAGTGTTCTCATTGGTTTAGAACAATTTAAACTGAAATCTGTTTTAGGATTAATTCTAGGTTTTAGTGGTGTTTTGCTCATTTTTTCTGATGGTTTACAAGAATTGCTAAATCCTGATTATAGATTGGGACTTATTGTTTTATTCATCGGGATTTTAGGTTGGGCTTCTGGAACACTTTTCACCAAAAAAATCACGATTCATTCTGATAATATTTTATTGAATTTATTCTATCAATTTGCTTTTGCTGGAATTGTTCAACTTATTTTTGCCTTTGCTTTTACCAAAAATTATGATTTCGAAAAATGGAGTGCAGAATCATTTGCTTACGTGGTTTATTTGGGTGTTTTTGGTTCAGTGATTACTTATTATGCGTTTCTTTATGCACTAAAAAGGGTAAATCCATCACAAATTTCGATGCTGAATTACGTGAATACGATTATCGCCATTTTCTTAGGTTGGCTGATTTTAGATGAAAAAATAACCACAAAATTTATTTTTGCGGCTATTCTTATTATTTCTGGAGTCTTTATTATGAACCTAAAAAAGGAAATGTTTAAAAAGTCTGAAGCCAGAAGTCTGAAGTCCGAAGATTAATAACGAAAGTTTTTAAACTCTCCCACTCTCCCATTCTCCCACTCTACAATTCTTCCACTCTACAATTCTACAACTCTCCCACTTAAGCAATCACTCTTACCAAAGTTTTAATATGATTCAGTTTTTCTAGTAATTCTTCTCTGGAATTGGCTAAAACATTGATGTGTCCCATTTTTCTACCTGGTTTTGTTTCTGTTTTTCCGTAGAGATGAACATAAGTTTTGGGGAGTTTCAAAACCTCTTCTAAACCTTCATATTTTACTTTTCCGCTGTAGTTTTGTTCTCCAACTAAATTCAGCATTCCTGAAAATCCGAAAGCATCTGTATCTGCCAAAGGAAGATTTTTCAAAGTTCTGTAAAATTGCTCGAATTGAGAATTCGCGTTTCCTTCTTGCGTTTGATGACCAGAATTGTGTAATCTTGGCGCTGTTTCATTTACCCAAACTTTTCCGTTTTTATCAAGGAATAATTCTATGGCAAAAAGCCCTGCAGAATTAGCTGCATTGATAAATTTTTCTGCAATGGCATCAATTTGAGATTGAACATCTTTTGAAATATCGGCAGGACAAATATTGAAATCCAAAAGGTTCAATTTTTCATCGGCAACCATTTCTGTTACGGGAAAAGTTTTGGTTTCGCCGTTTTCATTTCTGGCAATGATAATGGAAAGTTCTTTGTCTATATCCACCAAATTCTCTAAAACCGAATCTTCTGTCCAAAGGTTTTTTAAGTCATCGGCATTTTTGATGATTTGCACGCCTTTTCCATCATAACCACCAGTATTGAGTTTTTGAACGAAAGGAAATTTGATTTTGATTTCTTCTGAAGTTCCGTCCATTATTTCAAAATCAGGACTTGGAATGTTGTGTTTTTTATAAAACTCTTTTTGTAGAATTTTCTGTTGAATGGTTTTGATGATTTCCGCATTGGGAATCACTTTTTTCCCTTGTTTTTCCAGTTCGAAAAGTGCATCTACATTCACATGTTCTATTTCTATGGAAATAACATCTTTATCTTGACCAAAAGCCAAAACATCTTCATAATTATTAAAATTTCCTTGAGAAAAATGTGAAATATAAGCACAAGAACAATCAGAGTTGGGGTCTAAAACGTGAAATTCATCGTCGTAGTTTAATGCATTTTGAATGAACATTCTTCCGAGTTGGCCTCCACCAAGAATTCCAATTTTCATAATTTACTTTTTATTTTATTACATTTTCAGATTTACTGCGTAAAAATACGGAAAATGAATAATTTAGCATAAACTTTAAAGGCAAATGATAGAACTTCTCTGTTTTCTCTCAATCATTCTTTTGATATTGAGCGTTTTACCGTTCAGTAAAAACCAGCATTGGATTTTTAGAGTTCCTGAATTTTTGATGCTTCAAATCACCATTTTACAAGTCATTGTTTTTGGGATTTCTTGGTTTTGGGCAAAAGGAGAAACCTTACTTTTTGTTTTACAAATTTTTCAATTAGGATTTATCATTTATCACGTTTTTACTCTTATTCGATTTTCTAAATTTTATAAAAACAAAGACCATCGCAGACCAAAACACGCTTCAGAATTGGTGAGAGGAATTGCTGTAAATGTTTATCAATTCAATACTCAATTTCAAAAATTAATTGATTTAATTACCAAAGAACAACCCGATTTTTTCATTACGATGGAGAGTAACTCGGATTGGGAAAAAGCAATGCGAGTAGTAGAAAAAGATTATCCATTTTCTGAAAAAGTGACCTTAGAAAACACTTACGGAATGCATTTTTACTCAAAATTGGAAATTCTAGAAGTAAAAACGCATTATTTTGTCGCTGATGATTTACCGAGTATTGAAGCAAAATTAAAAACCCAAGATGGATATGAATTTGTATTTTTTGGTGTTCATCCTCCTCCACCAAGTCCTACTGAAGAAAAAACGTCTAAAGAAAGAGATGGCGATTTATTAAGCATTGCCAAAAAAGTGAAAAGTCATAAAATTCCCGTTTTGGTTTCGGGAGATTTCAACAATGTAGCTTGGGCATATTCTTCTCAATTATTTAGAAAAACCAGCGAACTCATAGATGCGAGAATTGGTAGAGGAATTTTCGCGACTTTTCATGCTAAACATTGGTTTTTCAGAGTTCCGCTTGATTTATTGTATCACAGCAAAGAGATTTTTGTGAAAGAAATTTTCACTTATCCTAGCATTGGTTCAGACCATTTTCCATTGGGATTCAGTTTTTTTATTGACCGTGAAAATGATGAACAAAAAGAGGAGATTAAAACTTTAGAAAATGGCGAGATTCACGAAGTAAACCAACTGATTGAAGAAGGCAAAAAAGAAAAAAGCGACAACCGAGAAGAAGTCGCTACAGAAGATGAAATCTAATCACATTTTTTTCTTCGAGTATCAATGATATATTGAATTTTCCATTCGTTATTGATTTTCGCGAGTTGAAAACTATTGACCCCGCAATGCGAAAAATTACCTTTATAATAAAACTGATACGGAACCCAAACCGAAGCCATATTTCCATCAACCAAAATTTTAGAAATGGTGAATCTTTCGTCTAAATCACCAGCTTGAGATGCGCCAACTTGTTTGGCAAAATCTTCTACTTTATCGGTTCTTATTTCTTGATTTTTCCCAAAAGTCTGCATAATTGCAGAACCAGAAAAAGCGTTTTTCACTCCAAGAGAATCTGCAGATTTCATTGCATTGAAAAGGTTTTCAATAGGTTTTATGATTTCTTTTTCTGATGTATTTTGAGCAAAATAAAAACTGGAAATCAGGAGAAAGAAGATTTTTTTCATGTCAAAAAATATTACATATTATTTTTATATAAACGCAAAGAAGATAAAAAATTTAAATCTATTTTAAGGAAGCAAAGGAGCGAAATAATTCGCTTGAAGCTTACGCTTAAAAATTCGCAAAGCGAAAAAACTTTGCTTTCTTTATTTGATTGCTATTAAAATAAAACTTTGCGTTTTAGAAATATTTGTTCATAAATCACAAAAATTTCTTAAAAATTCAATAAATAAGTCTTTTGAGATTTTAAAAAGTTACATTTCGTAAAATTCTAAAGGCAAATCATCTGGATCAGCAATGAAAAAGAATTTTTTCTCGGTAAATTCATCTATTCTGATTTCTTCACAATCGATTCCTTTTTGCAATAGTTCTGTTCGTTTTTCTTCTACATTTTCTACTGCAAAAGCCAAATGTCTCAAACCACAACTTTCTGGCCTAGAAGGTCTTTTTGGTGGATTCGGAAAAGAAAATAATTCAATGACATAATCATCACCAATCGCCAAATCTAGCTTGTAAGATTGTCTTTCTTCTCGGTAAACTTCTCTGATGATATTCAGTCCTAAAATTTCTGTGTAAAAATTTCTAGAAACCTGATAATCAGAACAGATAATAGCAATATGATGTATTTTCATTTTTTTAATTTATCTTACTTTTTCAGCAACTTTCGTTCCGAATAATTCTATACTTTTCATCATCACCTCGTGATTAGGCGCACCAACATCCATGTGAGCGATATATCTGGTTAAACCAAACATTTCTTTCACGATATTGATTTTTTCGGCTACCTCATCAGAATTTCCAATAAATAGAGCGCCTTCTTTGCTTCTGCCGCCTTCATATTGCATTTTGGTGTAAGCAGACCAACCTCTAGAACTGCCAATTCTGTTCATTTGAGCGGCATAATTTTCAAAATATCCATCAATTACTTCAGGATTTTCGCTGACTAAAGTGTGAGAATGAATTCCGATTTGCATTTCGTCTGGATTGTGTCCGTGTCTCAGATATTCTTTTTTGTAAAAATCAATCAAAGGTTTAAACTGTCTTGGCAAACCACCAATAATCGCCACGATTAATGGCAAACCTAATTTAGCAGCTCTCAAAACCGATTCTGGAGTTCCACCAACTGCAATCCAAACTGGTAATTTTCCGTTGTTCGTTGCTCTAGGATAAACCGTTTGATTTTCCATAGGAGCACGAAGTTTGCCTTTCCAAGTTACGTTTTCTTGAGTATTTATTTTGAGTAATAAATCTAATTTTTCTTCAAAAAGTTCGTGATAATCATCTAAATCGTAACCAAAAAGCGGAAAAGATTCTATAAAACTTCCTCTACCTACGCCAATTTCGGCTCTTCCACCAGAAATTAAATCCAGAGTTGAAAAATCCTGATAGACTTTCACTGGTTCTGCTGAACTTAACACCGTAACAGCACTCATCAATTTGATATTTTTCGTAATTGAAGCAGCTGCAGAAAGCACCATTTCTGGTGAAGAAACCACATAATCTGGTCTATGATGTTCACCCAAAGCAAATACATCTATTCCTAACTCATCTGCCAATTTTATTTCCGCTAAAATTTCTTGTAATTTTTGTTGAGGATTGGCAAATTTTCGGGTTTCCTTATCGAATGCCAAATCACCAAACATTCCAACTCCTATTTCGAATTTTTTCATTTTCTAAATTTTCTTCAAAATTACCATTTCTGAAAAGCGAATGAATTGATGTAAGGTAAGAAATGGATTTTTATGGTCTATAAATTTTCAAGAATTCTTCCAAATACATAAACAATAAAAGCAAATATTATCAATGATATTGAATATTTTAGATTCTTATTAAAAATAGAAATTAAACTCAAAACAGAAACAAATGTCCATAAAATTCCCAAAACAAAAATATAAATAGTATAATTTTTGGCACTTTCATATTGCCACAATCCTGCAACAGGACCTTCTGCTCCAATAGGATAATTTTCTACATTTTTTAAAATTCCCACTTCATAAAATTCTAACCATGAAGCAAGAGAAAAAATTAAACTTAAAATAAGTATAAAAATCAAAACAAATAAAAGTGGGCTATTTTTCATTTAGAAATTAAGATTTCTTTAAAAACTTCCATCTTCCAACAAATTAAAATTTCATCACATCTTTTACTACTCCTCCTTTTTGGGTATGAGGCAATAATTCTGTAGAGATAAAGTCTTTTATGGCTCTTGTACTTTCGTTTTCTGGGAAAAGCAAGTGAACATTTGCTCCAGCATCTAACGTAAAAAATAAAGGATGACCGGTTTCTTTACGGAAATTCCAAAGTTTATTAATGACTTCCAACGTTCCTGTTTTCATTAAAATAAAAGCGGGCTCGCTCATCATCATCATTGCATGAAGTGTTAATGCTTCGTGTTCTACCAACGTAATAAATTTCTCAAGATTTCCCGTTTTCAGAATTTCTTTCAGAGGAACAAAATTCTCTCTCGCCTCTTGGAAACGTCTTTCTGCATAAGGATTGGTATTCATCAAACCGTGACCAACCGTAGAACTTACTGATTTTTCGCCTTCGTGAATGAGTAAAACCCAATCATTGAAATTCTTAAAAATTGGGTGAATTTCTTCATCAGGATATTTTACCGCGTATAAATCAGAACTACCTTCTACTTCATCCGTTTTTCCCCAAACTACAAGTCCGTTATACAAACTTCTGCAAGCACTTCCAGAACCTAGTCTAGCTAAAAAAGAAGCTTTTTGGTTGATGGTTGATGGTTGATGGTTGTCAGTAGAAAAAATCTCATCTAAGCTCATCAAACAACTTGCAATCGCTCCAAAACCAGAAGCAGAGCTTGCAATTCCTGAACTGTGAGGAAATGTATTTTCGGTTTTAATAATGTATTTCCCTTTGAGAATCCAAGGCAAATATTGTTCAATATTTTTAAAATATTTTTCGATTTTTTCTGCAAATTTCAATTCTTCATTTCCTGCCAAAAAAGTCTGAACAGAAAAAGGCTCATTTGCCAAAAACTCCATTGAAGTTTGGGTATTGCAATGATTCAAAGTATATGAAATACTCGGATTTGCAGGAATTTGGTTGGCATATTTTCCCCAATATTTGATTAAAGCAATATTTGAAGGACAAGTTGCAAACACCACTTGATTAGATATATTGAAATGTTGATTTCCTAAAAATTGATTTTCCATATTTTTTTAAAACGCAAAGATTTTTATCATTCTTTGAAAATATTTTAAGAATTCGCTAAAGCGAATTTGCAGAGTTAGACAAAGTTGAAAATCAAAGATTTTCAAATCTTCGGACTTTCGTCTTCTAGCTTCTGTCTTTTTTATAATTTTCTACATGAAAAGCTAAACTTTCTTCCAGTGGAATGAATTCGTAATTGAGCTTTTCTTTTATTTTTTTATATGATATTTTATTGAATTCGGTAACCGATTGTACGTTTACTTTATTCGCCATTTTCAGTGGAGAAATAAGCCAACCTAAAATTGAATTTAAGAAAACCCCCGTTTTCAATAAACCATTTGGAACGAGTTTTACAGCTTGTTTTCCTAGTTTTTGTTTGATAAAATTGGCAACATCTTGGTATTTTTTATTTTCAGAAATTAAGATAAATCTTTCGCCAAAAATATTTTTTTCCATCAATTCAATGGAAATCTGAGCCACATCTCGAACATCTACGTAAGAAGTTCCCCCAGAAAATGTATAGGCATTCTCTCCCAATTCTTTGAATAAAGTTCCGCTGCTTTCTTTCCAATTTCCGCTACCAATGATAATTCCTGGATTTACAATTACCGTGTTTAAACCTTCTGCTGATGCACGCCAAACTTCCATTTCCGAAAAATGTTTAGAAATTGCATACGCAGAATGGTCGATTTTCGGATTAAAATCAGAACTTTCGTCTAATTCTCCGTTTTCATTCAATCCATCTAAAACCGCGATAGAACTTACAAAAAGGAATTTCTTCACCGAAGAATTTTGACAAGCAAACAGAAGTTGTTTGGTGCCTTCAATATTAGTTTGATACATTTTTTTTTCATCTTTCGGATGAAAACTGACTTTAGCGGCGCAATGATAAACCTCTTCTACTCCATTCAAGGCGTTTTGTAGCGAATGAATATCCTCGAAATCTACTTCTATCCATTCTATGGAATCAAAATATTCATTAGAATTTTCTGTATAAAATTGAAATGATTTTCTAACCTCCTGAAGATTGCTGGATTTTCTTTTTGTAGCGCGTACTGTTTTACCACGTTTTAGCAGTTCTAAAACGATTACTCTTCCGAGAATTCCTGTTGCACCTGTAACTAATATCATAACTTATGCAAATATAGAAATTTAAAGAATTTTAAGTTTGCAATTTTGACGATAAAGTTTGTTATTTTTGCAAAAAGCAAAAGATATGTCTGAAATTCTAAAAAATCCATATAAAAAATTTTATTTCTTTTTAATTCTCATCACTTTGATAAATCTTTTACAGGCATATTTTACCGAAATCACTTTAGACGAAGCTTATTATTACCAATATGCAAGAGATTTAGACTGGGGATATTATGATCATCCACCGATGGTAGCATTGGTGATTAAGATTTCTCAACTTTTTTTTAATGGAAATCTTGGAGTAAGATTTTTAACCGTTTTATTATTTTCTGGAAATTTATTCCTGATCTGGAAATACCTTTTGCCTCAAGACAAAGCCTCTTATGTAAATGAATTTATCATTCTATCACTAGGCTTAGTTATGATGAATGCTTATTCCTTCATCACCACACCAGATGTTCCTCTATTATTTTTCGGGACTGTATTTTTTATTTTATACCAAAGATTTACCGAAAAACAAAATTTCTGGAACGCAGTTTTATTAGGAATTTCTGTTGCACTGCTTTTTTACAGTAAATATCAAGCGGTTTTATTGGTGTTTTTTGTGGTAATTTCTAACTTAAAAATGCTTACCAAACCTTACATTTACCTTGCAGGAGTTGTAACTTCTTTATTGATGATTCCGCATTTAATGTGGCATATTGAGCATGATTTCCCTACGTTTCAATATCATTTAGTAGACCGTTCAGAAAAGTTTAAAATCAAATATTTCCTAGAATATCTACCGAATCAGTTTGCGGTTTTCAATCCGTTTATTTTAATTCCTTTTGTGATTTTACTTTTTAAAAATAAATACCAAAATCTTCAAGAAAAAGCATATTACTTTGTATGTGTAGGTTTCTTGGTTTTCTTTGCTATAACCAGTCTTAGAGGACATGTAGAACCACACTGGACGGTAATTGCCTCTATTCCGATGATGATTTTATTTTTACAATTTATCAAAGAAAAACCATCTTGGCAAAAATATGTGCGCACTATCGTTTTAGGTTCATTGGTTTTGGTTTTCACCACCAGAGTTTTATTGCTCACAGATCTTTTACCAAAAAAACTAGAATTTACAGGTAAAGAACAGAAGTACAAAGCTTTAGCAGAAAAAATAGGAAAAACTCCCGTTTTATTTACCGGTTCATTCCAATCGACTTCTTTGTACAACTATTTTACAGGAAATGAATCTTCAACTCTAGGTTCTTTAAATGTAAAAAAAACACAATTTGACATTTGGCAAAGAGAACAAAATTACTTTGGAAAAAGAGTCTTTGTAGAAAAACCAAACACGCCAAGATCTCAAAAAATCATTGATGAAAACAATATTAATTTCAATGGTTTTTATGTAGAAAATTTCCAAACGCCTAATCGATTAAAAATAGAATTTGAGCTTCCTTCCGAACAACTCAAAAACAATCAAATTATTCCGATTACGATTTATAATCCTACTAAAAACGTGGTAAATTTCAATCATCCTGAAATTCCAGTGACCATTACTGCTGTATTTTTGGTGCACAGAGAAACAACCGATATTCCTACAGAAATTGAAAAAATGCCAGCCGTTCTAAAACCCGGAGAAAGTTTCAAAACTCAGATTAAAATCAACACGCAAAACCTAAAAGCTGGCGATTACAATTTCGGCATTACCACCAATTGTATTTTGGGGAATGCTTATAATTCGAAATTTGTAAAAGCAACAGTAAATTAAGTCAAAAACTCTTTTACCGCTTGATTGAAATCTTTAGGGTTTTGTGCTTGTACCCAATGTCCTGCATTAGCAATAGAAACCAATTGATATTTCGGGAACTGTTGGCGCATCAATAATTCATCTTGTGGAAGAATATAATTCGATTTTGCACCTGCAATAAATAATGTCTCTCCTTCAAATTTTCCAAATTTTATGGCATTGGCAACGAAATCATTGTATTTTTCGGCCAAAGTATTGATATTAAAACGCCAATTGAGTTTTTTATCTTCCGTCCAATATAAGTTTTTAGTCAAAAACTGAATCACAAATTTCTCTGGAATGTACTGAGCCAAAACGTTTTCCACGTCTTGTCTTGATTTTACTTCATCGAAATTTACCAATTGAAGCGCTTTGATAATTCCTTGATGATGTGGAGGATACGCTTTTGGAGCGATGTCTGCTACAATCAGTTTTTCTACTTTTTCGGGATAAGAAATTGCGAAAGTCATCACTGCTTTTCCACCGAGAGAATGCCCGAGAAGATTGGTTTTTTCAATGCCGTGAAAGTTCATATAATTGAGAATGTCATCTGCCAAAACTTGATGATTCATCTCTTCTGAATGGAAACTTTTTCCGTGATTTCTCAAGTCAATTAAATGAGTTGGAAACAATTCTCCAAATTCTTTTCCGAAACTTCCCCAATTGTCAAGCATCCCGAAAAGTCCGTGGAAAACAAGTAGAGGCGTTCCTGTTTTTTCTTGTCCGTATATTTTTGAGTGTAGTATGTTCATTTTTTTCTCGCAGATTTTGCTGATTGAGCAGATTCCTATTTTTTCAAAATTAGGGAATCTATTTTATTTGAAATTTCGTTGTGGTAAAATCTAATTCCGTTGATGTGAGGTTTGTCAATTTCAAAAAATTCTTTGGGTTGATTGGCATTTCTAAAAATTTGTTTTCCTAATTTGAAATTTACCACTCTGTCTTCTTTGCTATGAACTATTAAAATTGGTTTTTTGAAATTTTTCAAATTTTGTCTGTTGTTGTAATTATTGCTAATCACTAAACCTCCAAAAACTGGAATTTTACTATTGGCAATATTTTTTAGATTCATAAAAGTGCCTTCTACTACCAAACCATTAATTTTATTTTGATTCTTTGTTGCGACTGGAATAGCTAAATTTCCGCCGAAAGATTGTCCGTAAATAATTTGGGGAGTGTTTTTTACCTCATCTAAATTTTCAAAAAATTGGAATGCAGAAAAGGCATCTTCTAAAGCGTTTTTCCTGGTAGCTTTTCCTTCGGAATAGCCAAAACCACTGTAATCAAAAATAAAAATTTGGAATCCATTTTTTGTTAAATCTGCAAAACTTTGAAATTGAGTATTCAAATTTCCTGCATTTCCGTGAAGTGCGAAAATTGATGTTTTTGGTTTTTCTGTAGTAGATTGTAACAACCAAGCGTTTAGTTTTCTGCCTTCTTTGGTTTTGAAATAAAAACTTTTGATGGTAAAATCTTTTTCAAAAAGTTGATTGTTTTTAAAAAATTCAGGTTGGAGATTTTCTCCTGAAATTTTTAATTTTAAAGAATCTATTCCTTCTTTCCAAGCGAATTCTTTTTTTTCGAGGGAATTTCTCCACGGTTCTAAAACTTGATTGATTTGGCAACTAGTTACTGTCAAAAAAATAGGGACTATAAAAATTTTGAAAAATTTTTTCATTGGTTTATCTCTCGCTGATTTTGCTGATTCAGCAGATTTAAAATTTTCAATTCTCTACTAACAACTTTCAATTGATTTTACCATTTCGCCAATCTCTTTAAATATGCTTGAATGGTGTTTTCTAAACCTAAATACAATGCTTCAGAAATTAAAGCATGACCAATAGAAACTTCCAATAAATTAGGAATATTATCGGCGAAATATTTTAAATTATCAAGACTCAAATCGTGACCTGCATTAATACCTAAACCGTATTTTGTAGCTTCTACAGCAGTTTCATAATAAGGTTTTATGGCAGCTTCTTTGTCGGTTTCGTAATTTTTGGCATAAGCTTCTGTGTACAATTCTATTCTATCAGTTCCTGTTTCTGCGGCAAATTTTACCATTGCAGGATTCGGATCAAGGAAAATAGAGGTTCTAATGCCTGCATTTTTAAATTCTGCAATCACAGATTTCAAAAAATCTAGATTTTTTTCGCAATCCCAACCTGCATTAGAAGTGATGGCATCATCTGCATCTGGAACCAAGGTAACTTGCTCTGGTTTTACTTCTAAAACCATATCAATAAACGGACGATGAGGATTTCCCTCGATATTAAATTCTGTGTAAACCAAAGGTTTTAAATCGTACACATCTTTTCTAGTGATGTGTCTTTCGTCTGGTCTTGGATGGATGGTAATTCCTTGTCCACCAAATTCCTGAATTTTGATCGCTGCTTCGGTTACACTAGGAGTTTCTGCGCCTCTTGCATTTCTGATGGTCGCGATTTTATTGATATTTACTGATAATTTTGTCATTATTTTAGATTTTAGATTTTAGATTTTAGATTTTAGATTTTGACAAAATTCGTCCCACTTCTATAATCCTATTTCTAAAATTTTATATTATGCTTTACTTATTTGCATGATTTCAAGGTCAAATTCTTGTGCTGCGGTAAGAATATGGTCAAAAATATCTGCCTGAATTCTTTCGTAATCTACCAATTCTGCTTTGTTGGCAAAACAATAAATTTCTAAAGGCATTCCTTGAGGTGAAATTTCTAACTGACGGACCAAAACGATTTCGTCTTGATCTACTTTTGGATTATTTTTGAGGTAATTCAACACATAATTTCTAAAAAGTCCGATGTTGGTTAACTGTTGACCATTGATAATTCTTTCAGCATGTGGAATATTCTTCTTGCTTTCTGCAATTTCGCGAAGTTTTCTGTCTAGATATTCAGAAATCAAGTTGATGTCTTTTACTTTTTCATAAAATTCATCATCTACAAATTTGAAAGACTTGATATTAAAATAAATCGAACGCTTAATTCTTCGGCTACTACCTTCGTACATTACTTGGTGATTTCTGATTTCCGTAGAAAGCAAATCGTAGGTAGGAATTGTGGAAATGGTTTTGTCAAAATTGACAATTTTTGTCGTCAATAAGTTGATATCTTGAATATTTCCTTCAATATTATACTTCGGAATTCCAATCCAATCGCCTACTTTCATATTTTTGGAAGTAGAAACGTGCACTCCAGTTACAAAACCTAAAATGGTATCTCGAAAAACCAATAAAATAACGGCTGTAATTGCTCCTAAAAAGGTAATTACCGTATTAAGGCTAATTCCAAAAATTACAAAAATCCCAATAATGGCAAAAATAACCATTCCGAAAATCCTTAAAGTTTCAGAAATTGCTTTAATTGCTGTAATCCTGTATCGATCTTCTTTGTGAATGTAATATGCCTCAAAAGTTTTCACAATTCTATAAGCCAACATGGCAAAAACCAAAACTTGCCCAAACATTAATAGTCTTTCAAAAAAAGTAAAACTTTTAGGATGTCGCCAAAAAATATCATCTATGAGCCAAAAACAAAATGCTAATGAAAATAAATGTGCAATAGAGTTTTGAACCTTAGCTTTATAGGCAAAATTTAAAAATTCATTATTAGAAATTCTGACAAAAATTCTTGAAATGAGAGTAATTGTAACTCTCAAAAGAATATCAATCACGAAAAAAAACGCAAAGAGCAAAAGCATTTTTAACCCAATTTGAAAGGGCAAAATAAGACTGTCTGTAAAATTATCTTTCACAAAAAAATGAATCTGTTCGCTAAAACTTTTTAGAAATCCCATATTAGAAATTTACGCAAAAATAAAAAATATCATTGGGAATTTGCTTTTATTTATTACTTTTAACCAAACTAATTAAGGATTTATGGAGCAAAATATTATTACCATTGTCTCACTTATCATCATAGCAATAGGAATTCTAGGAACTTTCTTGCCTGTTTTACCAGGATTAGCGGTGAGTTTTGTAGGATTAATTCTTTACAAATACGGTGCAAATCCAGATTTTTCTATTTGGTATATTGTCATTTTTGGGATTTTAACACTCATCTCATTGGTGCTCAATTACATTATTCCCATCAAAACCACAGAAAAATATGGTGGCAGCAATTACGGAAAATATGGCGGTTTCATCGGGACGATTGTAGGTTTATTTTTTCCACCACTTGGTTTTCTTATTGGTATGTTATTAGGTGTTTTTTTAGGAGAACTCTTGCATGACAGAAACGACAAACAAAAAGCACTCAAAGCTACAAAAGGTGCTTTTATTGGGTTTATCTACGGAACAGGTTTTAATCTTATGGTAGGATTGGCAATTTTTTTGGTAGTACTTATTAATATCTTCAATTCTTAAAAATATGAACACTAAATTCTTAATATTAGCAGTAGCTACCTTTTTGGTAACTCAATGCACTTGCCAACAAAAATCTACAGAAATGAAAATGCCTGTAACCAGCTCTCAAGAAGTAAATTCTACCTATCCTACAGAAAAACCAGAATCTGGCGTCACTCGTTTGATCGAAAAACAGAATATCTTTTTAGAAAAAGAAAAAGTAAACATCACCTTCAATAAAGTGACCGAAGACAACAGATGTCCTATGAATGCTCGTTGCGTTTGGGCAGGTTATGCTTCCGCAGAAATAGAAGTAATGAGTGTGCATTCTAGACCTAGAAAATTCATCGTTTCAACGATAGATGATGCTGGAAAAAACCTTAAAAATTCTTTCGTTTTTAATGGTCACAAATACACGCTTGTTAATTTTTATCCTGCCAATTCTACAGAAGTAAACTTTGAAAAACTGAAAGGAAAATACGTGGTAGATATTAAGGTAGAATAATTTTTGGGCGTGTCTTTTTCGCCAAAACTTTTGCCAACAACCGAAAAAAGACCGCGCTTTCCGTTACAATCTTTTTTTCGGTGGCTTCGTCAAGCTCAGCCACAAAAAAAGGATTTCCACTGCAATCGCTCACGCAAAAGAACGGTAAATCATAAGATTCACTACCAGTTTATCGGTTTCTTATTTTTAGAAATCAGATATTCATTAATTTTAGAAAAAGGTCTGCTTCCGTAGAAACCTCTGTACACCGAAAACGGAGAAGGATGAGCCGACTGAATGATAAAATGCTTCGTTTCATCTATGAGCGAAGCTTTTTTTTGTGCAAATGCGCCCCACAAAACAAAAACTACATTTTCTTTTTTCTCAGAAATTTCTTTAATGATAAAATCTGTGAATTTTTCCCAGCCCAAATCTTTGTGAGAATTCGGTTCATGCGCACGAACTGTTAAAGTAGCATTCAATAATAAAACACCTTGTTTCGCCCAAGAATCCAGTTCGTTACTGGTTTTTTCAATTCCCAAATCGTCTTTCAGTTCTGTAAAAATATTTTTGAGAGAAGGCGGCGCTTTTACCAAATTAGAAACCGAAAAACACAAACCATTTGCCTGAAAATCATTATGATAAGGATCTTGACCAATAATCACCACTTCTACCTCATCAAAAGTCGTAAGTTCTATTGCTCTAAAAATCTGATTTTTCGGTGGGAAGCATTTGGTTGTAGCATATTCTTCTTCTAACTTTCGCCAAAGCGTTTCAAAATATTCTGTGTTTTTTATTGGGGCAAGAATTTCAGTCCAAGTCATGTTTAAAGTCTATTTTCCAAATTTACAAAAAACATTGGAACCATTATTTTGCATCTTTACAATTCAACGACTTTACATTATCTTTGCATTGTGCAAGTAACCAAAGAAAATTTACAAGAATTAGAATTCCCGAAATTGCTCGCGGAAATTTCTCCTTATGCGTATTCTCCAAAAGTGGCAGAAAAAATCCTTCATCTCAAACTTTTAAAAATAGATGAAGCAGAAATTACTTTGAAAAAAACTGCCGAATATCTCACGAGTTACGAGAGTTCAAACGCAATTCCGTTTAGTGAATACGAAGATATAGAAGCAGAACTCAAGGTAATGCATATCGAAAATTTCAGGTTAGAAAACGCTGCTTTTATCAAGATTAAAAACCTCACCGAACAAATCGGGAAATTGCAGAAATTCTTTCCTTTACTTGCCGAAACATTCCCTATTTTGTTGGAAGAAGTGATGCAATTGGATTTCAAAAAGGAAATTGTAGATAAAATCGACAAAGTTTTTAATCGTTTTGGCGAAGTAAAATCTGAAGCTTCTCCTATTTTAAAATCTTTGAGAACCGAAATTCAGCACGCTAAAAAACACATTCAAGAGAATTTTAGCAAAACGCTTTCACATCTTTCTTCCACCGATTTTTTAGATGAAATTAAAGAAACCGTGATTGATGACCAAAGAGTTTTGGCAGTAAAATCCGGCTTCAAAAAACGTGTTCCTGGTAGAGTTTTAGGCGTTTCTAAAACAGGTTCTATCACCTACATTCAGCCAGAAAGTGTTTCTAGACACTACTTTAAACTTCGTGAAGCGGAAGAAGAAGAAAAGAAAGAAGTGGATAAAATTCTGCGAAAACTCACGGCAGAAATTGCCATTTTTGCGCCTGAATTAGAGGAATATCAAAAATATATATTCGATTTAGATATTACGAGAGCAAAAGCCAAATTTGCTGAAAAAATTGGCGGCGTTTTGCCCAAAATCAATCGTCATAAAACCATGAGATTGGTCAACGCATTTCACCCGTTGCTTTTATTGAGAAACCGAGAAGAAAAAAAGGAAATCTATCCTCAAACTTTGACGTTGACGGAGCATAACCGAATTCTCTGTATTTCTGGACCAAATGCTGGTGGAAAATCCATCACACTGAAAACCGTTGGTTTGCTTCAATTGATGATTCAGAGCGGAATTTTGGTTCCTGTTCATCCGAAATCTGAAATGTTCTTTTTTGAAAAAATTAGAACCGATATTGGTGATAATCAATCTATTGAAAATCACCTTTCTACTTACAGCTCTCGTCTCAAAAAAATGTCTGGAATTATAAGAGAAGCAGATGATAACACTTTGCTTCTGATTGATGAATTCGGAACGGGTTCTGATCCAGAATTAGGTGGCGCTTTAGCAGAAAGTTTTCTGGAATTTTTCTACGAAAAAAAATCTTTTGCCATTATTACCACGCATTACACCAACATTAAATTGGTGGTAGAACAATTGCCCAATGCAACGAATGCGGCTATGCTTTTCGATGAATATTCATTGGAACCTTTGTATAAATTAGAAGTGGGACAAGCTGGAAGTTCTTTCACTTTTGAAGTGGCAGAAAAAAATAGAATTCCAAGATTTATCATTAAAAATGCTCGTTCTAAAGTAGAAAAAGACGTGGTAAATCTCGATAAAACCATCGTGAAATTGCAACAAGAAAAATTTGAGGTTGAAAAACTGAAATCTAACCTTGTTGAGCAAAAAGAATCGGTAGAAGATAAACGCGAAAATCTGCAAAAACTGAATGAGCAACTTCAACAAAAACTGTATAATTTTCAGAAATTGTATGAAGAAGAACACCGTAAATTACAGTTCGGGAATAAGATAGAAGCTTTTATTGATGGTTATCTGAAAGGAAAATCAAGAAAAGATATCGTAAAGGATTTTGTGAAAATTCTGGAACAGGAAAAATTCCGAAAACTCGGTTCAGACAAAACCGAATCTGAGAAACTGAAAGTTACCAAACGAAAAGTAGAACAACAACTGAAAAAAGAAAATATACAAGTTCAAATTGCAGAAACCAACCAAAAATTGGAAGAAAAAACGCAAAAAGAACGTGCCGTTTGGATGAAAGTTGGTCAACGTGTTCGCATTGCAGGCTCTACATCTGTTGGCACCATAGAAACCATTCACAAAAACGGAAAAGTTACCGTGAATTACGGACTTTTTAAAACGCAAATTTCTCAAGACGAACTGGAGAGAATTTAAAATTTAACATTGAAACTTACTCAAAATCAAAATATTAAATCTCATGATTTACAAATTGCTATTGCAGTATTTTTGGCGGGATTGTCATGTTTTGGATTGTTGTATTATTATCAAGCGTTGCTTCCTGATTTGGTAGAATATTTCAAAATCAATAAAGCCAAAAGCAGTTTTGCAGTTTCTTCGGCGACTTTGGGAATGGCTCTTGGTTTAATCACTTCCACTTTCGTAGCAGACCGATACAGCCGAAAAAAAGTTATCGGATATTGTTTATTTGCATCAGCAGTTTTAGCTTTTACCTCTTCATTTTCTGAAAATTTCAACGTATTAATTGCGCTTAATTTCTTGAAAGGATTTTTGCTTTCGGGTGCTACTTCAGTTTGTTTGGCTTACATCGCAGAAGAAGTTTCAGAAAACAGAAAATTGAGAATTACAGGATTTTATATCGCAGGAAATGCAGTGGGCGGAATGGTGGGAAGAGTGATTTCATCTCAGGTTTCGCATTATAAATCTTGGCAATTTGCTTCAGAATTTATTGGAATTTGGTGTCTTATTTTTGCGATTTTATTTTTTATACTCGCTCCTAAATCACAAAATTTCAAACCAAAGAAAGAATCTTTTAAAACTTTAATAGAACCGAATTTCAAGCTCATTACTCACCCAAAATTACTGCCTTATTACATTACAGGATTTCTTTTGCTGGGCACGTTTGTCAGTTTGTACAATTACATGGCTTTTTTCTTGGTCAAAGCACCTTTTAATATTTCCAGAAGTTGGATTTCTTATGTTTACGTGCTTTATATTTCAGGGGTTTTTGGTTCTTTGAATGTCAGTTTTTGGGAAAGAAAACTCAAAAATTCTGAAAATGTTTTAAAAACCATGAGTTTAGTCGGAATTCTAGGAATTCTCTTCTTTTTCCTGCAAAATACGATAGCTGTGATTGTAGGATTAGCCGTTTTCACGTACAGCTTTTTTGTAGCGCATACGGTTTGCAGTAAATCAGTGGGGAATTTTTCAAAAGAAAAAAGAACCGTGACGATTGCGTTTTATTTGCTGCTTTATTACATTGGCGCAAGTACTTTAGGAAGTTTCAGCGGTGTGATTTTACAGAAATTAGATTGGCAAGTTTTCTTGGTTTTTCTCACCATTATTTTCGGAATTATTTATTTGATTTTTGCCTTACAAAAAGAAAAAATCGAACCTTAAAAAAGATTCGATTTCTAAAATTTTATTATTTATTTTTTTGAAACGCAAAGGTTTAATAAAAACGTGTTCATCATTTCAGTGAGCAAAGTTTAACGAATTAATTCGTTTTTTAAGCGAACGCTTCATCTTTTTAAATCTAAGATTTATTAAATTTTATTTAATCAATCCTAATTCTACTAATCTTTCGTGCAAGAAATCTCCAGCAGTCGTGTCTTCGTATAATTTAGGATGGTCTTCGTCAATACAATTTTCTAAACAGTTTAGCGGCATTTCGCTTACTGGATGCATGAAAAACGGAATAGAATATCTAGAAGTTCCCCATAATTCTCTCTCTGGATTTACCACTTGGTGAATCGTAGATTTCAGTTTATTATTGGTATGTCTAGAAAGCATATCGCCTACATTAATCATCAATTCATCTGGTTGCGCAATCGCATCTACCCAATTTCCTTCGTGGTCTCTTACTTGCAATCCTTTTCCGTGAGCTCCCATTAAAAGAGTGATTAAATTAATATCACCATGAGCTGCTGCTCTTACTGCATCTTTTGGCTCTTCCGTAATCGGTGGATAGTGAATTGGTCTAAGAATACTGTTTCCTTCTGCTACGAATTTATCAAAATAAAACTCATCTAAACCTACATATAATGCTAAAGCTCTCAATACATAAATTCCAGTTTTCTCTAGCATTTTATAGGCTTCTTTTCCTACTTTGTTAAATTCTGGCGCTTCTGCAACTTCTACATTTTCCGGATATTCTGCTAAATATTTAGAACCTTCTGGTAAATACTGTCCGAAATGCCAAAACTCTTTTAAATCTGCTGCTTTGAAGCCTTTTGCAGTTTCTTTTCCAAAACCTACATAACCTCTTTGACCGCCAATTCCAGGAATTTCGTATTTTGATTTTACTTCTACAGGAAGGCTAAAGAAGTTTTTGATTTCGGTGTACAATTGGTCTACTAAATTTTGGTCTAAGAAATGACCTTTTAGCGCTACGAATCCTATTTCTTCGTATGCTTTACCAATTTCGTTTACAAATTTTTGTTTTCTTGTTTCGTCTCCCGAAAGAAAATCGCGTAAGTCTACGCTAGGAATTTTATTCATTTTTAAATAATTAATCGTTAATCTCCGGGATGCGAAAATAAAGAAATTTATTGAATAAGTGCTATAAAAGTTTTCCTTCGTCAAAAGCCTTTCTAATCAACACATCAAAGGTATCGAGCATATCTTCTGAAGCCAATTCTATTCTCGGACGAAGCATTTTTTGCACCTTCTCAAACTCTACTCCTGCTTCTATCCAACTCAAACCATTGTTAAAACAATTCATCACAAAAGGAATCATTCTATCTACAGCACTTGCAAAAATGGCGGTTTCTGTTTCTCCAGCTTCGAATTCTAACCAAAGGTTCATAAATTCTGATTTCATAGGTTCTGCCAAAATCCCAAAAATTCTTTCAGCAGAAGCCAATTCACGCTCAAATTTTCCTTCATTTGCTTTTTCATCATAGAAAAAAGTATCTCCCGCATCTATTTCTACCACATCATGGATAGAAAGCATCTTAATCACTCTTCCTAAATCTATTTTTTCTTTGTTTCGAGCATAGGGAAAAAGTATCTGTGCAAAAACAATGACTTGCCAAGAATGTTCTGCTGTATTTTCTCTTCTGGAATTGTCATGATTAAAATTTCTACGGATTACGTTTTTGAGTTGGTCTAAAGTAAGGATGAACTCTATCTCTTTTTCTAAGTACATTTTCTAATTTTTTACAAATTTAAGTCAAATAAAAATAACGGATTTTATTTCGATTTTAATGACAAAAGTCATTGAGGTTGTGTAATATAAGTTACACAAGTCCATTTTGCGCTGATGTAACTTTGTACAAGAAAATTAAGAATAACTCATTCTTATAAACTTAGAAAATATGAAAAATTTAGTAATCTTAGGAGCAGGAACCGCCGGAACAATGATGGCGAATCACCTAGTAAAAAAACTGAATAAAAAAGATTGGCAAATTACTTTGGTAGACCAATTTAAGTCTCACTACTACCAGCCAGGATTTTTATTTATTCCTTTTGGAACCTATCAACCAGAAGATGTAAAAAGAAAAATTGATGAGTTTTTACCAAAAGGAATTCAACTTATTCGTGAAAAAATCGACAGAATAGATAAAGATACAGATACCGTTATTTTAGAAAACGGAAGAAATGTAAAATATGACATTCTCATCATTGCTACAGGTTGTAAAATCGCTCCAGAAGAAGTTCCTGGAATGAAAGGTGACACTTGGCAAAAAAATATTTTCGATTTCTATACTTTCGAGGGAAGTTGTGCTTTGGCGAAAAAATTAGAAACTTGGCCAGGAGGAAAATTAGTAGTTCACATCACCGAAATGCCAATAAAATGTCCTGTTGCTCCGCTAGAATTCGCTTTTTTAGCAGATGATTACTTCACCAAAAAAGGAATGAGAGACAAAGTAGAAATTTCTTACGTTACTCCACTTTCTGGTGCATTTACAAAGCCAAAAACTACTGAAACGCTCAATTATTTATTAGAGGAAAAAAATATAAAAATTGTTCCAGATTTCGCAGTAGAACATATAGAAGGAGAAAACGGAAAAATGTTCGATTACGGTGGCGAAGTGGTAGATTTTGACTTATTAGTAACCATTCCTACCAATATGGGAGATGAATGTATTCTTCGTTCAGGTTTTGGAGATGATCTAAACTACGTTCCTACTGATAAAAATACATTACAAAGTAAAGTAAAAGAAAACATTTTCGTAATCGGTGATGCTACGAATGTTCCTGCTTCTAAAGCTGGTTCTGTAGCGCATTTCGAAGCTGAAATTCTTACTGAAAATATTCTAAAATATATAGAAGGAAAACCACTTAATCCAGAATTTGACGGTCACGCCAATTGTTTCATAGAAACAGGAAAAGGAAAAGCATTATTAATTGACTTCAATTATGATGTAGAACCATTAAAAGGAAAATTCCCATTCGCTGGAATCGGTCCGCTAAATTTATTAGAAGAAAGTGCTTTTAACCACTTCGGAAAAATGGCTTTCAAATGGGTGTATTGGAATATGCTTCTACCAGCCAGAAAAATACCTTTCGTAACGCCTACTATGAGCAGAGCAGGAAAGAAATTTGACAAGGAAACAGTATAAAAAGTGATGAGTAAATTCGCTGGGCTGTGAACGGCGAATTTCTAAAATTTCAAAAAAATTAACAAAAAAATATTATCAAAATGGAAAAAACTTATGCAGGTTTTACAATCAATGTAAACGACGAGGGATACCTTACAGACATGAACCAATGGAATCACGAAGTAGCAAAAGAAATGGCTAAAGAAGACGGTTTAGAATTAGGAAACAGACATTTCGACGTGTTAGAATATTTAAGAGACCAACAGAAAAAAGATGTAGCATTAACCATAAGAGGCGTGGGAAAATCTGGAGTAGTAGATATTAAAGAATTCTATGAATTGTTCCCAAAAGGACCACTAAAAATCTCTAGTAGATTGGCAGGAATTTCTAAACCAAAATCTTGTATTTAAATAGATTATAAGATTTAAGATGTGAGATTCAAGATTAAAAAACACTTTAATTCTAAATTTTTTGAACCAAAATTTCTTTCATCTCATATCTAACTTCTAATATCTCAAATCTAATATTTAAAACAAAAAATATGGAAACTACATTATTAAAAAATCCATTAGCAGATTTAGATAAATCTCTAAAACCTATAGAAAAAGTAATGGTAATCATTTCTAAAGGAACTTTAGAAAGTGTTTACGCAGGTTTTATTTTGGCAAACGGTGCGAGAATGGAAGGTATGGAAGCAGAAATTTTCTTTACTTTCTTCGGACTAGATGCTGTAATTAAAGACAGACTAAAAGACATTCACGTGGCTACTGTAGGAAATCCTGCAATGCACATGCCTACCATGTTAGGAGGTTTACCAGGAATGGAAGCTCTTGCTACCAAAATGATGAAATCTAAAATGGAAAAATTAGACATTCCACCAATTGATGAATTTATAGAAATTTTATCCGCTTCTGGTTGCAGACTTTGGGTTTGTAAATTGGCTTTTGAAATGTTTGATTTAAAAGAAGAAGATTTAACGCCAGAAGTGGAAGGCATCTTAACTGTAGGAGATTTCTACGCAAGAGCAGCTGGAGAAGGCACTCAAATTATTTTTATCTAAATAAAAACTTTTGTGTTGAAAAAATCCTCACCAATTTCTCGGTGGGGATTTTTTGTTTGCATTAAAGTTTATATTGCAAAACCATCCAATGGTTAGCATGATTTTTAATTAAATCCTCTTTCAAAAGTTGATCTTTTGTTTTAAGGTACTGATAAACCTTTAAAGGAACAGAATCAGGATACTCTTTCAATCCTTCGGAAATCATTTTTGTAGATTCTTCTATTTTATTATCATTTTCAAGGGCTTCATATCCATAAATATAAATAATTGCAGGAACTCTTTCCCAAATCTCCTTACTCTCTTTGTATAAAAAATCCATCACTTGAACCTGATATTTTGAGTTTGTAGGTTTACCTATCGCTGCTGTTTTAGAAATATAATCTTGATACATGAAAAATACAAAAAGTATATGTCCATTTTTTAAGTTATTATCCTCAAAAGTTTTATTAATTATTTCAGGAGTATCATTACTTAACTCGCCTTTGTCAGACTGTAATGCTTCGGTATAAAATCTTTGCAAAAGATTAGCAACTTCTTTATCGCTTTTATCAATTTTAGATGATTTTTTTAATTGCTGAGAAACAGTATCAAAGGTTTTTTCCTGTGAAAAAGCAACGATTCCAAGAAAAAGAAAAAATGTGGTTATTAGATTTTTCATTTAAATTTATTTATATCAAATTTATTAAAAAAAACCTTACTGATTTTGAAATTCAGCAAGGTTTTCATTTTCAATTTTCAACTTTCAATTCTCAATTAAAAAGTCGGTTGGAAGTTTTCAGCTCCAAGTGAAGCCATATCTTCGTACGTTTTCCATCTTAAATCGACTATTTCCTGAGCTAATTTCATTAAATGTTCAGCATCTTGTGGTTGCGTTTGTTTTAGAACTCGGTAACGCAATTCGTTGTACGCATATTCCTCAAACGGAATTGTAGGACGAATAGAATCTAAGATAAAAGGATTTTTATTGTTTTTTCTCAACACAGGATTGAATCTAATCAATGGCCAATAACCACTTGCTACAGCCATTTTTTGTTGGTTCAAACCTTTTTCCATATCAATTCCGTGTGCAATACAATGACTGTACGCTAAAATTAATGAAGGCCCGTCATAAGCTTCCGCTTCACGCATTGCCAATAATGTTTGTTGAGGATTTGCTCCCATCGCAACCGTTGCTACGTAAACATTTCCGTAAGAAATAGCTTGCATCGCCAAATCTTTTTTGCCCACACGTTTTCCTGCTGTAGCAAATTTCGCAGAAGCAGCAGTTGGTGTTGCTTTAGAACTTTGTCCACCTGTATTACTATAAACTTCGGTATCCAAAACCAAAACATTGATATTTCTACCTGTTGAAAGTGCATGATCTAAACCTCCACTTCCGATATCATAAGCCCAACCATCACCACCAATCAGCCAAACAGCACGATGAACCAAATGATCTGCTAAAGAATAAAGATGTTTCGCATCTGGATTTTCAGAAAATTGCAGTCTATTTTTTAGAATTTCTACTCTTTCTCTTTGTTTGATGATTTGACTTTCTAATTTTTGAGGTGCATGGATAATTTCATTGATGAAATCTTCGCCCAATTCTGGTTTTAATTTTTCGGCGTAATAATGAGCCATTTGTAATTGCTTATCCGCAGAAAGTCTCATTCCCAAACCAAATTCGGCATTATCTTCGAAGAGAGAATTGCTCCAAGCTGGTCCTTTTCCTTTAGAATTAGAACTCCAAGGTGTAGTTGGTAAATTTCCTCCATAGATTGATGAACAACCCGTTGCATTGGCTACCATTAATCTATCACCGAAAAGTTGAGTGAGCACTTTAATGTAAGGTGTTTCTCCACAACCTGCACAAGCTCCAGAAAACTCGAACATCGGTTCTAAGAATTGTACGCCGTGAACAGTGGAATAATTCACCATATTTTTATCGTGAATTGGCAATTTCTCGAAATAAGAAATCACTTTTCTATGTTTTTTAAGGTCTGGATTTTTTGGTAAAATATTAATCGCGCGCAATTCTTCGTTTTCCTGATCAATTACTGGACATGCTTCGTAGCATAATTTACAACCAGTACAATCTTCTTCGTACACCTGAAGCGTGAACTTGGTTTCAGGGAAACCTCTTGCATTAATTGGCGCAGATTGGAAACCTTCTGGAACTTCGGTCAATAAATCTTTGTGATAAAATTTAGAACGAATTACAGAATGAGGACACACAAAACTACAATTACCACACTGAATACAGATATCTGCATTCCAATGGGCTACTTTTTCAGAAATATTACGTTTTTCCCATTTTGTAGTTCCGTTCGGATACGTTCCATCAGCAGGAATAGCACTTACAGGCAAATCATCACCTTTGCCAATCATCATTTTATAAGTGATATTTTTCACAAAATCTGGTGCATTTTCGTCAACAGTTTGCTCCTCTCCTTTTTCGGCAGTTACCGAATTTGGAATTTTAACTTCAAACAAATTTGCCAAAGTTTGGTCTACCGCTTCAAAGTTTTTGTCTACTACAGCTTGACCTTTTTTGATATATGTTTTTTCAATCGCTTTTTTAATTTGCTTAATCGCTTCTTCTTCTGGCAAAACCCCTGAAAGTTCAAAGAAACAAGTTTGCATAATGGTATTAATTCTACCTCGCATTCCTGTTTTTTCGGCAACTTCATTAGCATCTATCACGAAAAATTTAATATTTTTTTCAATCAATTGTTGCTGAACTTGGTAAGGCAATTTATCCCAAACTTCGTCTTTAGAATAAGGTGAATTCAATAAAAATTTCGCTCCATTTTTAGCAAAACTGAGCATATCTTCATTTTCTAAAAATTTGAAGAAATGACAAGCGATGAAATCTGCTTTTGAAATCAAATAAGGTGCTTCAATGGGTTCGTGCCCAAAACGAAGGTGAGAAACGGTTTTCGCTCCAGATTTTTTAGAGTCATAAACGAAATAACCTTGCGCTGAAAGTTCTGTATTTTCACCAATAATTTTAATGGAATTTTTATTCGCTCCAACCGTTCCATCAGCTCCCAAACCGAAAAACAGCGCTTGGTTCCATCCAGAATCATCTAATTTAAAGTTATAATCTACATTGATACTGGTAAAACTTACATCATCTGTAATCCCGACAGTGAAATGGTTTTTAGAATTTTCGGTTTTTAAATTATCATAAACTGCTTTTACCATTGCTGGAGTAAATTCTTTAGACGAAAGTCCGTATCTACCACCAATAATTTTGGGCATTTTTTCTAAAGTTCCATTGGTAAGCGCTTCTGTAAGGCAAACCAGAACATCTTGATACATCGGTTCACCATTGCTTCCTGGTTCTTTGGTTCTATCTAAAACAGCGATTTTTTTCACTGATTTTGGTAAAACCGAAATAAAATCTTCATTTGGAAATGGTCTGAACAACGAGATTTTAAGAACACCTGTTTTTTCTCCATTTTTATTCAGAAATTCTGAAGTTGGAATCACGGTTTCTACGCCAGAACCCATAATTACGATAACATTTTCTGCTTCTGGATGTCCGAAATACGTTACAGGAGCATAATTTCTACCTGAAATTTTAGAGAATTTCTTCATTTCTTCCTTTAAAATGGTAGGAATTTTAGCATAATAAGGATTAGAAGTTTCTCTTCCTTGGAAATAAACATCAGGATTCTGAGCAGTTCCTCTTACGAAAGGTTTATCAGGATTTAGGCTTCTATTTCTGTGTGCAATCACCAATTCATCATCTATCATTGCACGGATTTGATCATCACTCAACAAATTAATTTTATTTACTTCGTGAGAAGTTCTGAAACCGTCAAAGAAATGAATAAAAGGAATTCTCGCTCTCAAAGTAGTAGCTTGTGCAATGAGCGCCATATCATGCGCTTCTTGAACACTTGCAGAAGAAAGCATTGCAAAACCAGTAGTTCTGGCCGCCATTACATCTTGATGGTCACCAAAAATCGACAAAGCTTGCGCTGCCAAAGAACGTGCTGCTACGTGAAAAACGGCACTCGTAAGTTCTCCTGCAATTTTGTACATATTTGGAAGCATCAACATTAACCCTTGAGATGCGGTAAAAGTTGTTGTTAAAGCACCTGCTTGAAGCGAACCATGAACTGTACCAGCAGCTCCACCTTCACTTTGCATTTCTATAATTTCGGGAACATTTCCCCAGATATTTTTAATTCCTTTAGACGCCCATTCGTCTGCCAATTCTGCCATAGTAGAAGATGGCGTAATAGGATAAATGGCACAAACTTCGTTTACTCTGTACGCGATGTACGCTGCAGCTTCGTTACCGTCGATGGTTGCTATTATTTTATTTTGATTTTTCATTTTTTTCAATTGATTAATGTTCTAAAACCATATCTAAAGCGTGACAAGGACATTGTTCTGCGCAAACACCACAACCTGTACACAAATCGTAATTGATGGTATAACCTTCTCCTCTTCCATTTTTTGAAATCGCACCTTCCGGACACGCTCCATAACAACTATCACACTCGAAACAATTACCGCAAGAGAGACAACGCTGCGCTTCGTAAACCGCTTCTTCGGTGGTATAACCTGCTACAATTTCGTCAAAAGTTTCTACCGCTTTCTCAATTTCTAAATGCTGTTGAGCTTTTGCTTCTGCATTGGTTTTGAACCAAATTTGTAGTTTTTCGATGGTAACCAAAGGATTGTTGGCTGGTTTTTCGTAAGTGGTATTTCTGAGCCAAGCATCAATATTTCTTGCTGCTTTTTTACCGTGTCCCGTTGCAATGGTTACCGTTCTTTCACTAGGAACCATATCACCACCTGCAAAAATTCCGGGATAACCTGTCATCATTGCTGGATTTACCTCAACGGTTGTTCCATCTTCTTTGAAGGTAATTCCTTCAATATGTTTCAAGAAATCGGTATCTGCTTCTTGTCCGAGAGCTAGAATTAATGAATCTGCTTCCAAAGTTTCGTACTCACCAGTTGGAACGGCTTTTCCATCAATTACTTGCATTTTTTCTACGGTGATAGAAGAAGTTTCCATATTTTTAATAGAACTCAACCAATGGATTTTTACGCCTTCACTTAGTGCTTCATCTGCTTCAAATTCGTGAGCAGGCATATGTTCACGATCTCTTCTGTATATAATCATTGCTTCATCTGCACCTAATCTTTTAGCAGTTCTCGCTGCATCCATTGCAGTATTTCCACCTCCATAAATGGCGACTCTTCTTCCTAAAAGTGGTTTATTATCGCTAATTTCATCTGCTTCTTTCAAGAAAGAAACGGCATCTAAAATTTTACTCGCTTCTTGAGCTGGAATATTTACTTTTTTGGCTAAATGAGCTCCAATAGCTACAAAAACCGCATCGAAACCACCATTTTCTTTTTCTTTGAGAATATCTTGAACTTTATAGTTCAGAACAATTTTCACTCCGAAATTTTCAATTCTTTTAATTTCAGCTTGAAGAATATTTCTAGGCATTCTGTACGCAGGAATCCCAAAATTCATCATTCCACCAGCAACTGGGCCAGCTTCGAAAATAGTGACTTCGTGGCCTAATTTTCTAAGATGATATGCCGCCGAAAGTCCAGAAGGACCTGCACCTACAATCATAATTTTCTTACCAGTAAGTGTTTTTGGGGGATAAAATTGCCAATTATTTTTTAATGCTTCGTCTCCTAAGAATCTTTCTACCGCGTGAATACTCACCGAAGAATCTAAATCTTTTCTGTTGCAAGAATTTTCGCAAGGATGATAACAAACTCTCCCATGAATCGCAGCCATAGGATTTTGCTCGGTCAATTTTCTCCAAGCGTCTTCTATTTTTCCTTCTTGAGCCAGAGAAAGCCAAGCCTGAATATTTTCACCAGCTGGACAAGCGTTATTACAAGGTGGAAAAAAATCAACGTATTCTGGTTTACTTTTCCTAATAGAACCAGTTCCCTTGCTTTTATTAAGGTTTGCAAGTTTGGTTAAATCCGTTTTAATAAAACTCATTTTATGTGTTTATTTGATGTTATCTACATTTATAAAAAGTGACTTCTAGAAAAAATTGGTCACAAAGGTTCAAATAACAAAATTATTAATTAATGCATAAGAACTTTGAGTTTTAATAGCATACATTTGTCATGTTTTGGAGATTTCTGATTAAAATCATATTATTATTGAACAATTCTTGAAATAAAAAAAGCTCCAATAAAAATTGAAGCCTTCTTGTTAACAAAAAACTATTACTATGATTGAACTTTGGACCAAAGATTATACCCTCCGTTTAAGTTCACGGCTCGGAAACCGTTATTTCTCATAATTCTATTGGCTAAATAACCACGCAAACCAACTTGGCAATAAATAGCGTACATTTTATTTTTATCTAATTTTTCGAGATTTGCTCGTAAATCATCTACGTTAATATTAATTGCTCCTTCAATTGCTCCTCCTGAAAATTCTTTTGAAGTTCTTACATCTAAAATTACCGCATCATTCTCTTTGACAAAATCCCAAAATTCATCATAATTCACCATTTCTAAATCTCCTTTCAAAATATTTTCTGCAGCATAACCAGCAATATTTACAGGATCTTTCGCCGAGTTAAAAGGCGGAGCATAAGTAATTTCAATTTCTGGTAAATCATAAACCGTGAGATTTCCTTTGATTGCCGTTGCAATGACATCAATTCTTTTATCAACTCCAGCTTCGCCAACAGCTTGAGCACCGAAGATTTTTCCATTTTCATCAAAAATAAGTTTTAGAACCATATTTTTAGCGCCAGGATAATAACCAGCGTGATGACCTCTTGTTACAATCGCAGTTTTATAAGGAATTCCGAATCTTTTTAAAGTTTTCTCATTCAAACCAGTGGAAGCCACAGAAAGTTCAAAAAATTTCAAAATTGATGAACCGAGACTTCCAGTATATTTATATTGATTACCAAGAACCATATTATCTGCTACAATTCTGCCTTGTCTATTCGCTGGCCAAGCTAATGGAATGAGTACTTTTTTATTGTTGATGTAATGCGCTACTTCTATTGCGTCTCCAACTGCATAAATATCTGGATTAGAGGTTTGCATAAATTCGTTCACCAAAATTCCACGAGTTTCCCCAATCTCTAAACCAGCTTCTACCGCCAATTTGGTTTCGGGTTTTACACCGATTGCAAGAATTACCGCATCAGTTTCTAAAGAAGTTCCATTGTTTAAGAACACTTCTATGGTTTCGCCTTTGTCATTAAATTTTTCTACGCCAACGTTTAACAACAATTCAAGCCCTTTTTGTTTGGCTTTTTCGTGAACGAAACTAGCAATATCAAAATCTACTGGCGCCATTACCTGATTCCCCAATTCTACCAATTTCACAGATTTTCCTGCTTCAATCAAATTTTCGGCAACTTCCAAACCAATGAAACCTCCGCCAACAACTACAAAATTCTGCGCATTTTTGGTTTTTGCCACAATTTTATCCATATCAGGAATATTTCTGAGCGTATAAATTTTATCAGAATCAATTCCTTCAAAAGGTGGTTTTATAGGTTCTGCACCTGGTGAAAGCAATAGTTTATCATAGTTTTCTAAGTAAATTTCGCCAGTTTGTAAATTTTTGACAGAGATTTTTTTCTCGTCTGTATAAATAGATAAAACTTCTGTGAAAACCCTTACATCTAAGTTATATCTTTCCTTCAAAGATTCTGGCGTTTGTAATAAAAGAGCGTCTCTTTTGTCGATTGTTCCGCTGATATGATAAGGCAAACCGCAATTCGCAAAACTTACATATTGTCCCTTTTCAAAAATTATGACTTCGTTTTCTTCTGAGAGTCTTCTCAATCTGGTTGCTGCTGTAGCGCCTCCTGCAACTCCTCCTACTATTAGTATTTTCATCTATAAATCTTTAATGGATTAAAAAACTTCATTTCTAAAGTGAAATAAAATTGATACTGCAAAATTACGGTTGGTTTTCACTTATTTCGGTAACAGATGTTACAATGAAAACGTGATTTTTGTCAAAAACAAAAATTATTAAAATTTACACTTGAAATTTTTATATCTGATTATCAATAATTTAAATGAATTAATCAAAAATATTTACTACTTTGTATTGCATAATACTAAATTTTATATATATCTTTGCATAAGAAAATCACAAAAATCATTAAAATGAAAACTTATCAACAAAATGAAAACCAATATTACACTGGTTGTAGAGCAAAACTAACTCGCGATGGAGACAATAGAAGAATCGCTGGGGTTTGTTCAGGACTTGGAAGATATTTCGGGATAGATGTCTCTTTAGTAAGAGTTGCATGGTTCTTACTGGCATTCTTCGGAATATTTTCGGCGGGAATTTCTACGTTTATGGTCGTATTCGTTTATTTTTTACTTTGGTTACTTTTACCAAAAACGAGAACGATTCACTACTTCGAAGAAAGAAAATAGTAATATATTTTTTTGCATTACTACTTTGCATTGCATATTACTAAAAAATACCTATTTTTGTTCAACAGAAAAAAATTCGTAAAATGAATGTTACAACAAATTATAAAAACCACTAATAACTAAAAAACATGAACACAGAAAATACCAAAGCGCAAATGCGAAAAGGAATTCTAGAGTTCTGTATTTTGAGCCTAATCAATAATAAAGAAATGTATGTTTCTGATTTAATAGACGAACTCAAAAAAGGAAAGCTAGATGTAGTAGAAGGAACTCTTTATCCGCTACTTACAAGATTGAAAAATGGAGAATTTCTTGCTTACAGATGGGAAGAATCTACCAGTGGACCACCAAGAAAATACTACCAAATCACTGAAAAAGGAAAAACCTTTTTAGCAGAATTACAAAATACTTGGAATGAATTAACAGAATCTGTAAACCAAATCACCAAAACATCATAAAAACTAAACTATGAACAAAACATTATCAATAGGACTTGCTGGTTTTTCTTTCGTAATAGAAGAACACGCATACATAAAACTGAGTGACTACCTCACTGCACTGAGAAGTTCTCTAGAGGAATCAGAAGCAGACGAAATTATGCATGATATCGAAATTAGAATTGTAGAAATTCTAAAAGATAACATGGGAAAAAGAGAAGTGGTAAATGATGATGATATAGAAAAAGTAATTACCCAAATTGGTAAACCAGAAGTTATAGAAGAGCAAGAAGAAGCTTATTTTTCTGATAAAACTGCCAATAAAAAATCAAGACCTTCATTTTCTTCGGTACAGCAAAAACAACTGTTCCGTGACCCAGAAAATATGAAATTAGCAGGTGTTTGCTCTGGTCTGGCTGCTTATTTCGGGATGGATGTAACTTGGATGAGAGTTATCTGGTTTGGTGTAGCATTTTTAGGATTGTTCACCGCTGGAATCTCTACTACCCTCATCGTATTCTTATATTTAGTATTTTGGATTATCCTTCCAAAAGCAGAAACTGCAGCAGATTTTCTTAAAATGAAAGGTAAACCCTTGAATTTTGACAACTTAAAAGAAGAATCTAGCAATATCGTAAAATTTGCCAATGAATCTACTGCAAAAGTAGGTGAAATGTACAATGAAGCTAAACCTGTAGTAACTTCTGCTGGTAGCGGATTGCTAAATGTTTTAAGAGTTCTTTTCGGTGCTATTTTCGCTTTCTTAGCACTTGGAGCAATCATCGGTTTATTCTTCTTTTTCAATTTATTTGGAAATCCAGATTTTCCTGGTGTAAGCAAAATGAACTTCTTGTTTGACGATGGCGGAATGAAATACATCCTTTCTTCACTCATTGTACTCGGAACATTATTCCCAGCAGTTCTTTTCAGCTTAATCAGCATCAAATTATTATCTCCTAAAACTAAATTAAGAAATTTAGGATATGTATTGGGTGGTTTATTCTTAGCAATTGTGCTTTTAGGAACTTATTTCGGAGTAAACATGGCAAAAATAGATATGTCTTACAAAGGTGACAAAGAAGAAACTGAAAATATTTCTATCAATGTTCAGCCAACTGATAGCCTTATCATTGACAAAAAACAAGTAAACATTCCAGCGAATTATACTGCTTATGATGATGATATTTTCTCTGACAAGAAAATGGTTTTCGAAGAAGATTATCCAAACGTAGAAGTCGTAAGAAATGCTAATATTACTCAGCCTTACCTCATCATCAAAAAATATGCGGAAGGTTACAATAAACCTCTAGAACTTAATGTTCCTGTAGAAGTGGTAGGCAACAAAATTTTATTACCAAATTTCGTAAGTTATCCTTACCAATACAGATTCAGACATTACAGTGTAGATTACGAATTGGTGGTTCCTAAAGACATGAAAGTTGCAAAAGGAAACGAACATCTGAATGTAAACGGTGACCTTAATGCAAACGGAATAGATGATGACGAGGAAAATAACAACAATGAAAATGGAGATATCGTTATCGAAAAAAATAAAATCAACATCAACGGAACTACGATAGAATATGATTCTGAAAATGCTGATAGTGTAATTATCAACGGGAAAAAATATCCTAAAAAAGTTGCAGACAGCATTTTAGAAAAAGACATCAAAAATATTAACAGTCTTAAAGATTTAGAAAATTTAAAAGACCTTAATATTTCAATTAAAGATGGCGATTCTAAAATAGAAATTAACACCAAAAATAAATAGTTCTAGTTTAGTAGGTTACCGAAATAATATCAAAAAAAATTCGGTAACCGAAACTAGAAATTAGCCAAATAAACACCAATCACAAAATATAACCCATGGAAAAACTTGAGAAAAAAGTAAAAATTCTTACTTATTATGCTTTTGCAAGCACTGTAATTCTTTCTTTAATGTTACTATTTTCTTTCAAAAAAAATAATGATGTCACAAATTTCGACGAAATTAATGTAAAGAAAATCAATATAATAGAAAAAGATGGCACTATTAGAATGGTAATTTCAAACAAAGAATTACAACATTCTGGCAGAATGAATGGTAAAGATGCTGATAAAAGAGAAAGACCAGCTGGTTTACTCTTTTTTAATGATGAAGGCGACGAATGTGGAGGTTTGATTTATCAAACTAAAAATACAGAAAATGGGAAAATAGCAGGAATGTCTATTACAATGGATCGATACAAAGACGATCAAGTATTACAAATTTTAAACGATGAATTTATACAAAAAGACAAAATAATGTCTCAGCGCGGTTTATTCATCAATGATTTCCCATCGAATTCTAACCTTGAAACAAGAAATAAAGCCATTCAAGAAGCTCAAAAAATTAGTGATGAAAAAACAAGAAACGAAAAACTATCACAAATTTATCAATCTCAAGGAAGTAAAAATCTACTTTTTCTAGGAAAAACAAAAGGCAATTCCCAAGGATTATTTATTGCAGATGCTAATGGAATGCCAAAAATGATGATATATGTTGATGAAAAAGGAAACCCCAAAATCCAAACCTTTAATGATAAAGGTGAAATAGTAGATTTCATAAAATAAAAATTTATAAAAATTTAACATTTTTTCAATCTATTTTTTAAAATTAATTTATAATTTCGTACTGTTAATTTTTATTTTTGAAAAAATTACGCAAAATAACCTAAAAACACAATGTCATGATACAATTTGTCTTAGAAATCGTGATGAAAATAATGGAGTTCATCAGCAGTCTATTTTAGAAAGATTATAATCTATAAAATAATTATATTTGCAAGTAACCTTTTTGCTAGGGTTACTTGTTTTGTTTTTTAAAGAGAAAAATATGAAATTTATTAAGAAAATTATTGCAAAGTTTATCCTTTGGGTTTGGGGTTGGAAGATTGTGTTAGAAGGTCCCGCAAGTAATTTAGACCGTTGCGTTCTGGTGGTAGCTCCACACACTGCTAATGATGAATACATTCTAGGAAATCTAGCTTATTGGGTTCTTGATAAGAAACTAAAAGTCATCATAAAAGATGCTCACACAAAGGCTTGGTACGGTTTTATCGTAAAAGCATTGGGAGGAGTTGGAATCGATAGAAGCCAAAGAAATAATTTAGTTCAATTTGTAGTAAACGAATTTAAAAAAGATAATTTTTCTTTAGTCATTACACCAGAAGGAACCAGAAGTTGGGTGCCAAAATGGAGAAAAGGTTTCTATAATATGGCAATTGAAGCAAAAGTACCTATTGTAATTGCAGCAGGAGATTTTAGAACAAAACAAATTCATCTTGGTAAAATGATTTCTGTAGAAGATTTAGAAACCAGAAGCTACGAAAGCATCATGGAAGAATTACAAGAATATTACAAAAAAATCACTCCAAAATATCCAGAAAAGTGGAATCCAAAAATCTACTAATCTAAAAGTTGAATTTTTATGATGACCAACGAAGAAAAATTAGCACAGCTCAACCTTTGGAATAAAAACACTTTAATGGAAACTTTAGAAATCGTTTTCACCGATTTGGGAGACGATTATTTGGTGGGAACTATGCCCGTAAATTCTAGAGTTCATCAGCCATTAGGCTTATTGCATGGTGGTGCTAATATTGCATTTGCAGAAAGTTTAGGCTCATGTCTTTCTAATATTTTGGTAGCTCACGAAGGAAAAGCTGCTGTAGGAACCAATATCAATTCTAATCACCTGAAAAGTAAAACCGAAGGAACCGTTACTGGAACGGCTAGAATGATTAGAAAAGGACAAACCCTCCATTTTCTGGAAATAGAAATAAAAGACGAAAACGGAAGTTTACTGTGTCATTCTACGATGACGAATATGGTAATTAACCGAAAAATAGAAAAGTAATGAAAGCTATTTTCAGATTACCTTTTGAAGAAAAATTTATCCTAATACATCATCATGAAGCTGCAAAAAATGTGGCTTCTTTTTTTCCTTTCACCAATGGGAAAACCATCCATTTAAAAGCAGAAAATCTAGAAGTTTGTACTTCAGAAGAACTCAAATCTTCTTTTTTTGAGGTAGAAAATTTTCCTGAAATGAATGCTGAACTAAATATTCCTCAGCATGAAGAACATCTCCAAAAGTTAGAAAAAGCGATTGAAATCATCAAGCAGAATAACTTGCCAAAACTGGTTATTTCTAGACCTATTGCTAAAGAAATTTCTTCCATCAATTTAGAAGAAACATACCAACTGCTTTGCAAAAAATATCCAAATACGCTTTGTTATCTGCTCATTTCTGATGAAGAAATTTGGATCGGTGCAACACCTGAAATTTTGGGAAAATTCAATAAAAAAACACATGAGTTTTTCACCATGAGTTTGGCAGGAACACTTCCTATAAATGAAGAATGGAGCGAAAAAGAAATTGAAGAGCAAAAACCTGTAACCCATTATATTGCTGAAATTTTAAAAAAATATGTCACTCTGAGTGAAGTCGAAGAGTCTGAAACTTATAATCATATTTCGGGGAATATTAAGCATCTCAGAACTGACTTCACTGCTAAAATCGAAGATAATAGGCTTGAAGAATTAATTGAAGAACTCCACCCTACTCCTGCTGTTTGTGGAATTCCAAAAGATTTTTGCAAAGAAAAAATTATAGAAATCGAACAATATAACCGTGAATTTTACGCAGGTTACATTAAAATAGAAACCGAGGAAGAAATTTATTATTTTGTGAATCTTAGATGTGCAAAAATTTACAAAAATCAAGTAATCGCTTTTGCAGGTGGCGGAATTACGGCACTTTCTTCGCCAGAAAAAGAATGGCGAGAAACCGAACTGAAATCTCAAGCTATTCTTCATCATTTACAATAAAAAAATCCGCTTCTAGAAGCGGATTTTTCATTAACTATTTTTCTGCGAAAGTTTTTTCCAAGTATTCATAACCAGAGTAACTAAAATTCCTATAATAGATGCGACTATTGAAAATAGTGGTTTATTATTTTCTGAATGCATAAAACCTAAGTTCCAGTCGATTGCATAAAGATTAACTCCTAAAAATATAATAAAAAGCACTAAAAAAACTTTGTAAAAGGTTGTCATTGGTATGAGATTTATGATTTAATATTTATAATTTTAAAAATGTACGTAACTAGAAAACAACTGTGCAAAGTTAGCGGTAAATAATTTAATAGAAATCGCTAAAAGGATAATTCCAAAAACTTTTTTGAAAATCATCAGCGTAGCATCTCCTATTTTTTCTTCTAAGAAATTGGCAGATTTTAGAACGATGTAAACCAAAATGGTATTGAGCAAAATCCCTAAAATAATATTCACTACATGAAATTCTGCACGAAGTGATAAGGTAGTCGTCAATGTTCCAGCTCCTGCTACTAAAGGAAACGCAATCGGAACAATAGAAGCTGCCTTCACATTTTCTACTTTGTGAATTTCTATTCCCAAAATCATTTCCAAAGCAATAATAAAAATAACCAAAGCACCTGCAATCGCAAAAGAATTCACGTCTATCCCGATGAATTTCAGCATTTCTTTTCCTACAAAAAGAAAAACAATCATCAATGCTCCAGAAACAATCGATGCTCTTTCTGCATCAATATGCCCGAATTGCTTTCTAAGAGAAACAATAATAGGAACAGAACCTAAAATATCAATTACTGCAAACAAAACCATAAAACAAGTCAAGGTTTCTTTAAAAGAAAACGATTCTAACATAGTGTGATATTTTTATTATTTTCACAAAAGTATGAAATACTTTTATTATTCCATAATTTCAGAATACATAGCAGTTATAGAGTTGTAAAGCTCTTCTAAATGGGAGTCGTCATGAATAGGCGAGTATTTTTCTATTGAAATTTGTTGTTCTAGATTTCTGAAATCTTCGGTGAACTGAGAACCTTTGTAATTTTCTAAAAATGCTTTCAATCCCATTCCAAATTTTCGCTGAATATGCTGTTCTGCATCTTGTTGCAATTCTTCATAAGTAGCAAAAAATGCTGAATAGTCTCTATTAGACATGAGCGTTTTCAGATATTCTAAATTCGCTTCAAAGCCTGGTTTTAGAAGATTTTTAATTTTTTCTTCCTCTTCTCTAATCGTAGTTATTGGTTTATTTTCTACAGTAACTAGAGCTTTTTTCTTTGGTCTAATCCACAAGAAGAAAAGGAAAGTTCCCATCACAAGAACCGCCAAACCTGAAAATAAATTTTTAAAATTAAAACGGTAAGACTGTGTATGTTTTTCTTTTTCGATAACAGGCAAAGGAACGCTATTTAAAACATTGGCAGTATAATCATCTACAATATCAATAGTTGATTTCTGCGCTGCAATTTGAGCTGAATTTAGGACATTCAACACAATACTTTTCACCCCCAAATCAATGTACTGATTCAGTTCTGGATTGAAAAACGAAAATGGTTCAGTAGAAATATTGATTTTACCTTCATGTTTAGGAATCACCACATATTTTGCGGTTATTGAACCTTTCACTCCTTCTTTATTGGTAGATAATTTGCTTATAATCTGAGGTTTGAAAAAAGTATAATCTTTAGATTCTATTAATTTTGGCAATTTATCTTCGTCTAAATTCCCTAAACCAGAAATTTTCACCAAAACGTCAATCGGTTTATTTACTTCCAGAGGTTCTTTTTTTGCAATTTCTTTAATGGAAACCTGAAATTTCCCTACCGCATTTTTAAAATTCTCTGGAGAATCTTTCGGCAAAGTTTTTACATTAATTTTAACCTTATTCGAAACAATTTTACTGATTTCTGGCGTTTTCACCATTGCCGAAACTGGCTCTATTTCTACATTACCAGCTTCTTCTGGGAAAATAATAAACATAGCAATCACTTGCGAAGCCATTTCGCCATTTACATTTTCTATCTCTTGTTTTTTGTAACTGATAGGCTTAATTCTCGCATTATTCTGTTGCGGAAATTTTATATTTTCTAACTTTCTGAAGTTATCATAATTCTTGCTATAAGCTCTCAAAACCGCTACTGTTGGCTGATTTTCATAAACTTCCTTGTCTTGAACTTCTACATTCAGATACACATCTTTAGAAAGATATTCGGTTTCTGCTCGTGACGTTTCTTTCACCAAAATATCAAAAGGTTCAGACTTATAGATTTTACCATTCACGGTAAGTAAAGCCGAGCCAATTTTCACTTTTCCAGTAACTTTTGGCTGAAGATATAATTGATAAATGATTTGGTTGACTCTAATTCCTCTTTTTTGGTCAATGAACGTATTTTGTTCTGAAGCACTTCCCACAATATCGAATTTTGATAAATCAGGAAGACGAAGCGGACTCTGCTGTTCCATGTTTTCACCTACCACTTCTTGTACAATGGTGAGAACAACGGGTTCATTTTGCTTCGGTTCTTTGGTATTGACATCAGTCAAAACGGTAACTTGTCCGTAAGAAATTGCAGACATTACAAAAAATAATATGTTGAGAATTTTTTGCATTAATTACCAGTCTTTTGTATTGCTTTCTGGTGAATAGTAACCATTTTTATTGAGTAACTTTTTAGCGGTTTCTCTTTCTTGATTTGCACTTCTTTGCAGAATTAATTTTTGCAAATCTTTAGGAATTTTATTTGGGTCATTAGGATTTTGCGGTTCATTTTTCTGATTTTGTTTTTCCGCTCCTTGATTTCCTTTTCCTTTATTTTGATCGCCTATATTACCGTTCGGTTGATTTTTGGTATTGTTATTTTTATTTTCTTGATTTTGATCTCCTTGCTGATTTTGATGATTATCTTGGTTTTTATTTTGGTTATTTTGTTGATTTTGCTGTTGGTTTTGTTGATTTTGTTTATTGTCTTTTTGCTTTTGCTTCTTCTTGGCAATTTGTAAATTTTTTAAAATCGCTTCATTATCTGGATCATACTTCAGTGCATTTTTATAAGCATTGACTGCTTTTTCGCCATCACCATTTTGAAGATGAGCATTTCCTTCGTTGTAATAAGAAGCAGCTTTTTCATCTTTATTATTGGTGTTTTTTTGAGCTTTTTGATATTCGGCAATCGCTTCGTCGTACTTTTTTATTTTATACAAAGAATTGCCCAAATTATAATGCGCACCAAAATCTTTTTCATTTTTTTTCACCGCTTCCGAAAATGTGGAAATAGCTTCGCCATACTTTTGTTTGTCGAAGCTTCGGTTTCCTCTGAAGATTAGGGTGTTTAAACTTTCTTGAGCCTTAACAGTAACGAGACCAAGAAAAATTAAGCTAATATGTACAAAAAACTTTCTCAACATTTGTTGGTACAAAAATATCGCTTTAATTGTTAAAATTAAATCTTAGAAATGTTAAATAATTGATAAAAAAGTAGTTTTTTGAGACTAAAATTCAAGGTTTTGCGTTTTCTAAAGTTTTCATTTTTAAAAATTGAAATCTTTTTTAGGATTAAAAAGAAAAATAATCACAAAAATAAAAAGCGAAACGCCCAAAAACCACTGATAATAATGCACCGCAGATTGTGTATTTACCAGTGTTTCCGAAGCTCCTTTTTGGTTTCGGAGTTGCAAAACAATTTTATTGACTGCTGCTTCCATATCATTACCGTCTACATATTCTCCGTTGGTATCAAAAGCGAGAGACATCAATGCTTCTGTTTGTCTTTTGGTAATAATCGTCTCGCCGAGAACATCGGTTTTATAGCCCATTAATTGCCCAAATTCATAAATAGGAATCGGCGCTCCATCATCTTTTCCTATTCCTACGGAATTGATGGTTATTCCTTGTCTCAATGCTTCATCTATCGCCGCTTTGTCATTTCCTTCATTATCTTCGCCATCACTAATTAAAACGATTTTTCTAGCACCTTTTGGAACATTTTTAAATTTTTCTGTGGCTACTTCTATTGCTTTTAGAAAATCTGTCCCTTGTTTCCCAATCGTAGTGGTTTCTATCGCTCCAATATACGTTTCGGCGGCAGAATAATCTGTAGTTAGTGGCATTATAGATTGTGCATCTCCTGCAAAAACTACGATTCCCACTTTGTCATCGCCCAAATTCTGTATGGTATTAATCAAAATATTTTTAGCTTGTTCTAATCGAGAAGGTTGCACATCTTGTGCGTTCATAGAGTTAGAAACATCTAGCAAAAAAATCACAGAATTCACTTTTTGTTGGATTTTCATCTCTTCTTTTCCTCCCAAAAAATCTACCATTGCTAAAATCAAAAAAACAAAAGCCAACAAATATAAAACTGGGAAAAATTTAGAAAATTGATAATCTTTCGGAAATAAATCTTCTTGAAATTGAGCTTCAGCAAAGATATTTCTCCTTTCTGATTTCCATTTTTTGAAACCAAAAAGAAGCCATGCTATTACCGGTAAAAGCAACAACAGCAATAAATACCAAATATTTCCTAGACTAAAATCCATTTCTATTTTTTAATTAAAAATTCTGAAAATTCTCCATCTTAAAACTGCATCTATCAATAAAAACACCAAGGCAATCCAAAGAAAAACCCTGAAATATTCTTCGTAATTGTAAATTTTATTGGTTTTAATTTTCGATTTTTCTAAAGAGTTAATCTCGTTATATACATTTTCTAAACTCGTATTAGAAGTGGCTCTGTAATATTTTCCACCTGTTAAAGTCGCAATTTCAGAAAGCGTAGCTTCATCAATTTGCACTTCTTGCTCGAAAAATTCAATTCCAAAAGGTGTAATCTGCGGAAATAGCGCAAAACCATTCGTCCCGATTCCTATCGTGTACACTTTAATTCCGTAGGATTTTGCCAATTCGCCTGCAAATTGCGGTGGCATCGCATTCGGAACCGTATTTACGCCATCAGTCATTAAAATAATGATTTTAGACTTTGATTTACTGTCTTTCAAATGATTTACAGCTACAGAAAGTCCTTCTCCAATTGCTGTTCCTGTAAGATTTTCATTAGGACTCATATCTCTAATTTCATCTAAAACCACTTGATGGTCAGAAGTGAGCGGAACTTTTGTAATTCCTTCTCCCCAATATTCCACAATTCCTATTCTATCGCCTTCCCTTTTTTTGACAAAATCTGTTGCAATTTGTTTCAAAGCCGTAATTCTATCAGGCTCTAAATCTTGAGCCAACATACTTGGCGAAATATCAATCGCTAAGAAAATATCGATGCCTTTGGTTTCGTCTCTATCGCTAAAAATGGTGTAAGTTCTAGGTCTTGCCAAAGCAATAATCAGCGCAGAAAGAATGATGTATTTAGAAAATTGCAAAAATTTTTGAACCCAAGAAAAACCTCCTGCTACAGACATATTTCGGGTAGTAGGAACATTGATTCCCGAATTTTTCTTCTTGCTAAAATCCCTAATCAAAAGCGGAATAAAAAGCAAGAATAGCAATAAAAAATATGGACTCTCTATCTCAAAATTCATCTTAATGTACTTCTCTTAAATGTTCTGCTTCAATATCTGTAACCGAACGCTCTACAAATTCATAAATCTCTAAAAAATCACGCTCCATTAATTCTTGATTCGGAAGAATTTTGGCAAATTTCACCAAATCTCCTCTCAGAAAAACCTCTTCCACTATTTTTTCATTCTCAGGCGAAATTTTATTGGTATGTTTCATCACATCGATTAAATCATCAGTCAGTAAAACATCTGCAGGAATATGATATTGTTTTACCAAAAAAGCTCTGGTTATGTCTATCAATTCTACATAAAACATTCTGTAATCGCCTTTTTCTGCGTATTTTTTCTTTTCAAGATTTTTCAGATCCTGTAATGTTTTATGAATTGGACTTTTCTCTTTACCCGAATTTCTGAAAACGCCATTTTTGAAGAAACTTAAAAATAAAAACAGGGAAGTAAAAATCACCAAACCTCCTAAAATATACCATTTGTACATTTCCCAATAATCGCTGAAACCCAAATCAACTTGCTTATTGTTCATAATATCGTTGATTTGATCATCTGCATTTACAGGATTATAAACGGTAATTTCATAGGGAATCGTTTTGATGGTTTCTGTTCCATTTATCGAAAACTCCAACTCTGGAATGGTAAATTTCCCTTCCTCAAAAACCTGAAATTCTACAGTTCTGGTGTATTGATCGTATGTTTTATTGATTTCGTCTTTAGTTTCTTCTAAATGAAAAGGCAAGAGTTCATTTTTAGGTTTAGAAATCACATCTTTTCCTTCTAAACCATTGATGGTTACTCGAAAAGTTGCTTTTTCGCCAAGCGCAATTTTTTCTTTAGACAAATTAGAAGAAAGCGTCTGCGCAGAAAAACATTGAGCAACAAAAATAAACAACAAAGCCAATTTTTTAATCACTCCAAAAGCAACAAAAGGCCATTTAAACCTTTTTAGATTTGGCGAAACTTTATCGAGTTGTCTGTCTATATATTGATTGAAAATTTTTAAAAAATTTTTCTTCATTAATTGCTATTTTCTATTTTTTCTGAAAATAATTATACAAAATTTTGGTATAATCTTCCTCTGCTTTTACTTCTACAAAACTGGCAGAACTTTTCTCAAAAGCTTCTTTCAGGTGTCTTATTTTTTGTTTCTGAGCTTCTGCATAATTGTAACGCCATCTTTGGCTAGACGTATTTACCCAAATTTGTTTTCCTGTTTCTATATCTCTGAAAAAAGCATAACCTACATCTGGTATTTCATTGTCTTTTTCATCAAAAACTCTCAAACCCAGTAATTGATGTTTTTTGGAAGCGATTTTCAATAATTTTTCGTCAAATTCATCTGCAAAATCAGAAAAAAGAAACGCCAAAGATTTCTTCTTAAAAACATGCATCATATATTCTAAAGCTGCATCTATATTGGTTTCTGCTTGCACATAATCTGCGGTCAAAATCGTAGAAATAATCGCTAAAATATGTTTTCTGCCTTTCTGTGGCGGAATGACTTTATACACTTTATCCGCAAACAAAATCAGCCCTACTTTATCATTATTTCCTGCCGCCGAAAATCCTAAACTCGCCGAAATTTCTGCCACCAATTCACGTTTCAGTTGAATTTTTGTTCCATAATTCATAGAAGCAGAAATGTCTACCAAAATCATCATGGTGAGTTCACGCTCTTCTTCCATCACCTTTACATAAGGTTCTTTGAAACGTGCGGTTTTGTTCCAATCAATTCTGCGAATATCATCACCAAATTGATACGGACGAACTTCCGCAAAAGCCATTCCCTGACCTTTAAAAGCACTGTGATATTGCCCCATCAAAGTATTTTCCGTTCTCTTTCGAGTACGGATTTCTATTTGTTTTACTTTTTTTACAATATCTTTTATTTGCATTTCGAAAATTTAAAAATTAAAGAATTTAAAGATTAAAACATTTTCAACTTTCAATTCTCAATTTTCAATTAATTACGGCGCTTGAACTTTCCCCAAAATTTTATCTACAATTGCGTCTGCATCTACATCTTCTGCTTCCGCTTCGAAACTTAAACCAATTCTGTGACGAAGAACATCTTTTGCAATCGCTTTTACATCTTCAGGAATTACAAAAGCTCTTCCTTTTAAGAAAGCATAAGCTCTGGAAGCAATCGCCAAATTAATAGAAGCTCTAGGTGACGCACCGAAACTGATGTAATTTTTCAGTTCAGAAAGTCCATATTTCTCTGGAAATCTGGTCGCAAAAACCATATCGAGAATATATTTTTCTATTTTTTCGTCTAGATAAATTTGATTAATGATTTTCTTGGCTTCCACAATTTGCTCCAAAGAAATCACTGGTTTTATTTGAGGAATATCCGAAGTAGAAACCATTCTCATGACTTGTCTTTCTTCTTCAAATTCTGGATAATCAATTTTACATTTCAGCATAAAACGGTCAGTTTGTGCTTCTGGCAAAAGATAAGTTCCTTCTTGGTCAATTGGGTTTTGCGTCGCTAAAACCAAAAACGGTGTTGGCAATTTCATGGTTTCATCACCAATGGTAACTTGTTTTTCTTGCATTACTTCCAAAAGTGCAGATTGTACTTTTGCAGGAGCACGGTTGATTTCATCCGCCAAAACAAAATTTGCAAAAACAGGACCTTTTTTAATGGAAAAGTCGTTTTCTTTCACATTATAAATCTGCGTACCAATAACGTCTGCAGGCAATAAATCTGGCGTAAACTGAATTCTAGAAAACGCTCCATGAACCGCTTCTGAAAGGGTTTTGATGGCTAAAGTTTTTGCCAAACCAGGAACACCTTCCAGCAAAACGTGACCATTTCCTAGCAGACCTATTAAAAGTCTGTCTACCATGTATTCTTGTCCGATAATTGCTCTGTTAATTTCCTTTTTCAAAAGTGAAAAATAAACGTTCTGTTCTTTTACTTTTTCGGTGAGTTGTTTAATATCTTCGGCTTGATTAAGTTCTTGCATAATTTTTTGAAAAATTAGACTGTAAATTTCACGATTTTCAAGGAATTGGCAACACAATTAATGCCAAATTTTGGTTAAAGTTTGTTAAAAAAAGTTGGAAGTCGGAAGTCACAAGTCAGAAGTTAAAAAATTGACAATCTTTTTCCGTATAAAAACAATCATTAAAATATTGATTTTCAATAAATTAAATCAACAAAAAAACTTTAAGAATATTTTATAAAAAACTTCCATCTTCCATCTTCCATCTTCCGTTCAATTTCAGTATTTTTGGAGATTAAAATCAATTTTAAATGAATACTCATTTTCAAAATCATAGAGCAGTAAGAAAAAACCTTCTGAATATTCTACAAAATACGTCTCACAAAGACTTGTTGACCATTCCAGATGGTTTTAACAATAATATTTATTGGAATATTGCACATTGCGTAGCTACTCAGCAACTTTTGTGTTATTATTTAAGCGGAAATCCTTTTAGAATAGACAAATATTGGGTAGATACTTACAAAAAAGGCACGCTTCCTAATCTGGATGTTTCTGAATCTGAAGTGGAAGATTTAGGTTTCCTACTTATCGAAACTTCTAAAATTCTGATGAAAGATTATGATGATGATTTTTTCCCAGATTATACCGCTTATTCTACAAGTTTTGGAATTGATTTAAAAAATATTCAAGATGCAATTATTTTCAACAATATGCACGAAAGTTTACATTTTGGATACGCAATGGCTCAAAAACGTGCTTTAGCAGGAGAACAGTTCTAAGAACCAAGTAAAAATAATCAAGTAAAAGTAAGACTTGTTAAAAGCAAGTTTAATAAATTTTAAAAATCAAAAAATTGGGAGAATTTAATAAAAAATATAACTCAGGCGAGAGAAGAAGTTTTGGTCCAAAAAATTTCGACAGAAAGCCTCGTTTTGAGAACAATCGAAATTCAGAAAATGAATCTAAAAACGAAAAAGAAGATTTCATTTTCGGTTTGAGACCTGTAATGGAAGCTATAGAAGCTGGAAAAACCATCGACAAAATTTTTGTGCAAGGTGGTTTACAAGGTGAGATTTATTCAGAATTAAAAAAATTACTGAAAAAATACAACATCAGACCAAACACGGTTCCGATAGAAAAACTAAACCGTTTTACGAGAAAAAACCACCAAGGTGTAGTCGCATTTATCTCAGAAATTCCGTTTTATAAAATCGAAGATTTGTTGCCACAGATTTTTGAAGAAGGAAAAGTTCCGTTTTTATTGATTTTGGATAGATTGACAGATGTAAGAAATTTCGGAGCGATTGCCAGAACTGCAGAATGTGTAGGAATCGACGCGATTGTAATTCCAGACAAAGGAGCTGCTCCTATCAATTCTGATGCGATTAAAACTTCGGCGGGAGCGCTTTACAATGTAAAAATCTGCAAAGAAAATAATTTGGCTCACGTAGTAGATTTTCTTCAGCAGTCGGGAGTTACCGTTTTTGCAGCCACTGAAAAGGCAGAAAAAATGATTTATGACGCTCATTTTTCAGAACCTTGCGCCATCGTAATGGGAAATGAAGAAACAGGAATTTCGAAAGAAGTAATGCATCACGCTGATGAAAAAATAAAATTGCCGATCACTGGAAAAACACAATCTCTGAACGTTTCTGTAGCTTGTGGTGCAATTCTTTATGAAGCAGTGAGACAGAAAATGGTGGGAGAATTGTAGAAATAAAGAATTTTCAAAAATTCCTAAAAAAACCAAATCGTGAATATTAGCCCTGATTAAGCGATATGTTTGAGCTCTTTTTGTTTTTTTTTCAGATGTTTCCACTCTGATCAATAAGATAAAAAAACAAAAAAGCGAGTCGCGAAAGCAGGACTTAAAGTGAATAAAAAGGCAAGATTCTTGCTTCAAATGATACAAAATAATTAAAATCAATGAAAAAAATTACAGCAATTGCGCTGCTTTCAATAGCAATCGTTTCTTGTCAAAAAGAAACAAAAACCGTAACCAAAGTTGACCCAAAAACTGGAAAAACCATCACTGTAGAAGTTCCTGTGGAAGATAAAGAAACGGCAAAAGTAGAAAATCCTGCCATCAAAGATTCTCTAGGTGTTTACCACGCAACTTTTAAATTAGAAAAAGGAAAAACGTATCCTTTCAGCACTTACCAAAGAGATGTGCAAACGCTTTCTGACGGGAAACAAAATATTTCTGGAACGAATGAATCTACAGACGAAATGACGTTTACCGTAGATAATATTGATGCAAAAGGAAACTACGAAATTTCTATGACGCTGGTTGGGAAAAGAATGTCTGCAACTTCTCAAGGAAAAACCCAAGCGATAGATACGAAAGGAAACGCTCCTGAAGATGCTCAACAAAAATTTATGTGGGCGGTACAAAAAGCACAAACAGGTAATCAATTAAAAATTACCATGGACAAAACTGGGAAAATCCTTTCTATTAAAGGTTTTGAACCCGTTTATAAAAAAACCAATGATGCGGCTGCTTCTATCATTAAAGATGCTGCTCAACTTAAAAATTTCATGGAAAGATTTAAATTAAGTTTCAACGAGAAATTTTTAAAAGAACAATTTGGAAAAAACCTAAATATTCTTCCAGCAAAAGGCGTGAAATTAGGCGGAACATGGACACAGTCTGACAATGTAACTCCAGATGGAAGTGTAAAAATAAATACCACTTATACCCTAGCAAAAGTAGAAGACGGAATTGCAGAAATAACTGTAAAAGGTGGAATTCCTAGAAAAGCAAAAACACAGTCTAAAAACGGAATGACGCATTCTGTAAGCATAGAAGGTGTACAAACGGGAACCATAAAAATAGACGCCAATTCTGGTTGGATTCTAGGCTCTAAAATCCAAATGAACACTACGGAAAAAGAAAGTTTGAGCGACGGAAAACAATCTCAAAGCATGTCTAAAAAGACCAACTCTTTAGTTACAATCAATCCTAGTTATAAATTTTAAAAAATGGCACTGGTTAAATATTTATTCGAATTAGTTTTAGCAACCATCATTATATTCTTTGTTTGGAATATTTTGAAAAGGATATTCTTTAATCAATTTTATAAAAATTTCCCTAGTCTTAATCCTAGAAACAGAGAAAACGTTTCGCCCAAACCTGCAAAACCTACTAAAGAACAAGTAAAATGGGATGCAGAAACTGTGGAATATGAAGAAGTAGAAGAGAAAAATCAGAGGTAAAGGTAAAGGTTGGGGAAAAGAACTCAACAATAATTTGGAATTTATTCCGAGAAAAAATGAAATAAATTAATTTTTGCAAAATATGCTGAAAAATAAAAACATTCTTTACATCGTCATTTCATTGGCGATTTTTGTAGTTTTAGCTTTAGTTTATAATAATCCTATCATTTCTGGGAAACAACTTTTGCAACATGACATTGTACAATACAAAGGTGGCGCAAAAGAACTCTTAGACTACAGAGCCGAAAACGGCAAAGAAACTTATTGGAGTGATGCCATGTTTGGCGGAATGCCAACTTATCAATCAGGTTCACAGTTTAGAGGTGATATTATCAAAAAAATAGATGACACGCTGAACTTTTTGCCAAAACCTGCGAATTTTATTTTTCTGCTTTTTGCTGGATTTTTCTTACTCGGTTATGTTGCGACTAAAAATTGGAAATATGCTTTGTTAGGCGCTACTTTTTTTGGACTTTCCACGTATTTCTACATTATCATCGCAGCTGGTCATAATGGTAAAGTAGCCACTTTAACTTATTTTGCACCACTTTTAGCAGGGATTTTACTCGTCTATATTCGTAAAAAATATATTCTTGGCTTTATTGTCACTGCACTTTTCATGGGATTGCAAATTGCCGCAAATCATCCACAAATGACATATTACCTTTTCTTGGCATTAGGATTTTTATTCTTGTCTGAGTTGGTAAGAGCAGCTACAGGAAAAACGCCATGGAAACATTTCTTCATTTCTTCGGGAATTTTGGCTTTGGCGATGATTCTTGGAATTGGAATGAACAGTCAGAGACTTCTTGCCAATTCTGAATATGTAAAAGAAACCGTTCGTGGAAAACAAATTCTGAAATCTGAGCACAATGCAGCAGATAATGACGGAATGAAAAAACAAGAAATTCTGAACTGGAGCTATGGAAAACTAGAAACTTTAAACTTATTCATTCCAAGAGCAATGGGAGGAGCAAGCGATGAAGAAGGCTCAGACGAAATGATGAAAAAAGTTCAGGAATTGGTACAAGAAAATGTAACCTCAAAAGAAGAATATGACCAAATTTCTAAAGGATTTGGAGGAAGTTTAACGTATTGGGGAGACCAACCAGGAACTTCTGGACCAGCTTATCAAGGCGCTATTGTGGTATTTTTAGCCATTTTAGGATTTTTCTTCGGGTGGAAAAAATACCGTTATTGGATTTTAGGCGCGTCTGTACTTTCTGTGCTTTTAGCTTGGGGAAGTAATTTCATGCCGCTGTCTGAATTATTCATCAAATTTGTTCCGTTTTACGACAAATTTAGAGCACCAAGTTCTATCTTGGTTGTTGTGGAATTATTGTTCCCACTGATTGCAATCATTGGATTATACAGATTTTTCAATGACGAAAAACTTACAGAAGAATACAAACAAAAAATTTTAGTTTACGGAAGTTCGACTGTACTCGGAATCACTTTATTATTGGTAATTTTCGGGAAAAGTTTACTCGGATTTGCTACTTCAAATGAAACCGCTTATTTGCCACCTTATTTATTAGATTATTTGGTTGGCGAACGTTTCACGGTGTTTAGAATCGATGCGATTAAAGCCATGATTTATGTTTCTATCACTGCTTTAGCACTGTATTTTGCATTGAAGAAAAAATTATCTCAAAATATTGCTTTAATCGTTATAGGATTGGTAAGTTTATTTGATTTATGGTCTGTGAACAAACGCTATTTAAACAGCGATAATTTTGTAGATAAAGCTTTTGCACAAACTCCATTTGTGACAGAAAATTCAGATTATTTAGCTGGAAAAGCAGGTGATAATCCACTTTTAAATGATTTGCTTTCTAGAGCGAATATGAATAAAACTTTAGAAGAAATCACCGAAAAAGATAAAACACATTATAGGATTTTCAATCAACTTTTAGGACCTTTTAATGAAACTAATACTTCTTATTACAAGGCTTCTGTTGGTGGTTATCATGCTGTGAAATTGAGAAGATATGACGATTTAATCAATCATTATTTCTATGCTGAAGATAGTTTGAAGTCTGCTCAAATTCCGCAAATTCTCAATTTATTGAACACCAAATATGTAGTTGGTGGAACATTGGAACAACCTCAAGTTCAAATCAATCCGAATGCGAATGGAAATGCTTGGCTGGTTTCTGATATTAAATTTGTGAATTCTCCGAATGAAGAAATAGATGAAATAGGAAATATAGATTCTAAAAAAACGGCGGTTATTTCGAAGGATGATCAAAAATATTTTGAAGGAAAAACTTTAGCGGCTGATTCTACTGCTTTTGTAAATTTAACGAAATATCAAGCCGATGAACTGGAATATAAAACACAGTCTAAAACGCCACAATTGGCTGTTTTTTCTGAAATTTATTATCCAAAAGGCTGGAAAATGTTTGTAGACGGAAAAGAAGTTCCTTACATCAAAGCTGATTATTTATTGAGAGCCGTTTACGTTCCAGCAGGAACTCACACTGTAAAAATGATATTCGAACCAGAAGTGATTGCCAAAGGAAAAACCATTTCTATGATTGCTTTTGGTTTGTTTGTATTGCTTTCTTTGGTGGGGATTTATTTTCTCATTAGAAAAAAAGAAGTTTTAAAAACTGAATAAATCGTAAAATCTTTGGAAAAAGAACTTAAAAAAATACTCATCATCTCTTATTACTGGCCTCCAGCTGGAGGACCGGGAGTTCAGCGTTGGTTAAAATTTATAAAATATTTGCCTGATTTCGGTTGGGAACCTACGGTTTTTATTCCAGAAAATCCGAGTTATCCTATTGTAGATGAAACCTTGCAAAAAGATGTCCCTGTAAATCTTAAAATGATAAAAACCAAAATTTGGGAACCTTATCAATTGGCAGAAAAATTCGGGAAGGATAATAAGAAATTCAAAGCAGGACAATTTGATGTAGGAGAAAATCAATCTTGGAAATCTAAACTTTCGATTTTTGTAAGAGGAAATTTTTTCATTCCAGATGCACGAGTTTTTTGGGTGAAGCCTTCCGTAGAATTTTTAGAAAAATACCTGAAAGTCAATCACTATGATGTTTTGGTAACAACTGGTCCACCACATTCTTTGCACTTGATTGGGTTAGGCTTAAAGAAAAAATTTCCAGACTTAAAATGGATTGCAGATTTCCGTGATCCATGGACAGAAATTTCGTATTACAAACACTTGAAATTGACTAAAATTGCCGATAAAAAGCATAGAAAATTAGAATCTGAAGTGTTCAAAAATGCAGATGTTACTTTGGCAACAAGTTATACTGATGCTGAAAATTTCAGGAAAAAAGGCGCAAATGCTTTCTGCATTACGAATGGATTTGATTCGGAAGTCGAAAGTCAGAAGTCAGAAGTCGGAAGTAAAAATTCTACTAACAAATTCACTCTAAGCTATGTTGGAGTTTTGGAGCAATTAAGAGATCCGGGAAATCTTTGGTGGACTTTATATGAAATAATGTGTGAAAACGAGGAATTTTCAAATGACTTTGAATTAAAATTTGTAGGAAAAGTTGACAACAAAATTCAGCAGTCTCTATTTCATATTGGCATTAACCAAAATATTAAATATCTTGGCTATTTGCCTCATGAACAAGCATTACAAGAAATGCAGAATTCAACGGTTTTATTGATGACGAATTTCCCTCAAGAATCTTCAAAAGGGATTATTCCAGGGAAAATTTTCGAGTATTTGGCAACGGGAAAAACTATTCTTTCTTTCGGTCCAAAAGATGCAGATGTAGAAAAAATTTTGAACGAAACCAAAGCTGGCAAGCATTTCGGTTATGAGGAAAAAGAAAATCTAAAGAAATTTATTTTAGAATCTTACGAAAATTGGAAATCAGGAACGCTGAACCAAAACGCTGAAAATATTGAGCAATTTTCTAGAAAAAATTTGACTCAGAAATTAGTTGATTTAATGAATAAATGGTTTTAAAATGAAATTGGTAATTGCTTTTTTACTTTCGATATTTTTAGTTTCGTGTTCATTGATGCAACCGAGAACAGCTAGAACTACATCTCAACTTTCTGAAAAAGAAATCACTACAATTACGCAACTCATTGGCAAAGAGAAAATTGCAAAAGAAGTTTACGAAAATTATTATGCACAATATCAAAATAATCTTTTCGGAAATATTGCCAAAAGAAAGCAAAAACATATTGAAATTTGGAAAAACATTCTTGAAAAACAGAATATCACCGTTCTAGAAAATGAAAGTTTAGAAGAAACAGAAAACCTTAAAAATCAACTACTTTCGGAAGCTATTGACGAAACTTCGGCGCTGAAAACTGCTATAAAAATAGAAGAGCTTAATCTCAATGACATTTATATTGTAAGAAAAAATAGTCAGAAATCAAGCATTAGAGAAGCAGCAAATGGTATAGAATGTGGTACTAAAAATCATCTTTTTGTTTATTACAGAGCATTGAGAGAAAAAGGCGAAAAATACACCCATCAATACATTTCGGGCAAAAAATTTAAAAATGTTGTGAATGGTGCTGTGAATTCTTGCAGCATAAAATACGACTAAAATTCTTTATTTTCTCATTGGTAAATTTTCATCCAATAATGGTAAAATTTATTGATTAATAGCACTTTACATTCATTTTAATCAAAATTCGACTTAACTTTCTGTTGTGATTTTTGTCTAATATAAAAATCTCACAGAAATGAAAACCAAATCTTTCACCTTAGTTATTCTTGCGATTTTTGGAATGGTAATTTTTACCAATTACACTTCTAAAAACACTAAAGAAACAGATACTTCTTCTCTCCTCTTTATGCTAGAAGAAGAAAAATTAGCACATGATGTGTACACTTTTTTATATTCAAAATGGGAAACTAGACCTTTTGCCAATATCAAGGAAAGTGAAAAAGTGCATATGCAAAAAGTACAAGAACTTTTAGATCAAAATAAAATTCCTTACGAAATTCTTCCCGAAGGAAAATTTAAAAATCAAAATCTTCAAAAATTATACAACGACCTTACTGCAAAAGGAAAAGTTTCAGAAATTGAAGCTTTAAAAGCAGGAGCAGCGATAGAAGATGTAGATATTTACGACTTGCAAAGATTAACCAAAGAAACTCAAAACAAAGACATCGCCAAAGTTTACAAATTTCTGGACTGTGCTTCTAGAAATCATTTGAGAGCTTTTTCACGTAATTTAGAAATGAGAAATGCCAATTATGTTCCTCAGTATATTTCTAAAAATGATTACGAAAAAATCATCAATGCTGAACATGAACAATGTGGTCTGCAAAACGGCATGCAATGCCAAAATCAAGGAAAAGGCAGAGGAAATAGAGGAAGAGGAAACGGTTTTGGAAATGGAAATTGAATAAATTAATTAAAAAATAGCTTTTCCTCAGTTTATTTTACAGGCGGATTATGATGCTATCATTCATTCGCCAAATGAAAATTGTGGAAATTAATTTTGATTTGATATGAAAAATCGGGAAGATTGCTCTTCCCGATTTTATTTATTTTGAATAGATTATTTCTTATTAATCTAGCCAACCCATTTCTTTCATCCAGTCATCATTATAGATTTTCCCTACATATCTAGAACCGTGGTCATGAAGCAAAACTACTATGATATCATCTTTGGTAAATTGATCTTGCATTTGCTTAATCGCAGCAATCGCACTTCCTGCAGAATAACCACAGAAAATTCCTTCTTCTTTAGCTAATTTTCTAGCATAAATCGCGCCATCTTTATCGGTAACTTTCTCGAAATGGTCTATCACAGACATGTCATAGTTTTCAGGCAAAATATCTTCGCCAATTCCTTCTGTAATATAAGTGTAAGCATTTTCTAAGTGAATTTCGCCCGTTTCATGAATTTCTTTCAAAATAGAACCATAAGTATCTACACCAATAACTTTGATATCTTTACTTTTTTCTTTGAAAAACGTTCCGCAACCTGTAATTGTACCTCCAGTTCCTGCTCCTACTACAAAATGAGTCAATTTCCCTTCAGTTTGTTCCCAAATTTCTGGTGCAGTAGATTCATAATGCGCTGCTCTATTAGAAAGATTATCATATTGGTTTACATACCAAGCATTTTCAGTTTCTTCGGTTAATCTTTTTGCAGTTTGGTAATAAGAACGCGGGTCGGTAGGTTTTACATCAGTAGGACAAATCACCACTTCTGCACCTAAAGCACGTAAAATATCTGCTTTTTCTTTTGATTGTTTAGAATTGGTCACGAAAATACACTTGTAACCTTTGATAATAGCTGCTAAAGCCAATCCCATTCCTGTATTTCCAGAAGTTCCTTCGATGATGGTACCTCCAGGTTTCAGACGACCGTCTTTTTCAGCATCTTCAATCATTTTCAGTGCCATTCTGTCTTTTACAGAATTCCCAGGATTGAAGGTTTCTACTTTCGCTAAAACCAATGCAGGAAAATCTTCTCCCAAAACTTTATTTAGCTTTACCAGTGGCGTATTTCCTATCGTTTCTAAAATATTTTTTGCGTAGTTCATTGTAAAAATTTGAGCCGCAAAAATACGATTTTAATTTTAAAAAGAAGCAAGACGTTTTTTACATCTGTTCACTTACAGTCCTGCTTTTCGCTGCAATTTTTAAAATTTTTTGCCTACACACAACCCTTTCTGCGTTTAAAACGCAAAAAGGGTTTCCAATCAAAAAATTTTAAAAGATTTCCACTACAATCAGGGCTATTATTAAGGTTTCTGTTTTTCTTTTGAGGATTTTCAATAAGAATATTTTTCATTCAGTTTGTCATTCCATAGAATCTAAATATACAAATAACAAGTTTTTATAAAACTATTGATATTATTCAATTAAAATGAATTAATTTTAATAATTTAGAGCAATATAATAATTTAAAAAAATGGCAAATCATTGGGGAATTCCAAGAGAAACTGAAGAATTTGTTCTTAAAAGAGATTTATGTTGTGTTTACTGTGGTGTTGATTTTTCTATAAATCATCAATCCAGAAAAACTCGACCTTCATGGGAACATATTGTAAATGACATTAGAATAAATTCTATTGACAATATTGCTTTGTGCTGCACTTCCTGCAATGCAAGTAAAGGAGCAAAAACTTTAACTGATTGGTTAAAAAGCAATTATTGCTTATCAAAAAACATTAATGAAAATACAGTTGCAGAAGTAGTCAAAAATGCTATTATAAATCCTCCTCTCTACTAAATCTTCGACTTTGGAGTGTGTAAAGTTTTTTAAACTTCTATGCCTAGATTCCTACGGAAATCGAAGATTAGACGAAGTCAATGACAAACTCCGCGCTTTAAAAATTTAAGAAAACAAACAAATTGCTTCTTCGCTTCATTACATTTCTTACATTGCAAAGACACAATAAAAAATCTGTGTAATTCTGTGAAATCTGTGGGAAACATAAAAGATTTCTCTATAACTCCAACTCTACAATTCTCCCATTCTACAACTCTACAACTAGTTATACTTAATCGCTTTTACAGGAGAAATTTTAGAAATCAGATAACTTGGCAAAATAAGAGCGAATGCAGAAATCGCCAAAATCCCAACAGAAATTCCCAAAATATAAACAGGGTTTAAATCTACCGGAACCGTGCTAACATAGTAATTCTCTGGATTGAGTTTGATAAATCCGAAGATTTTTTGAAGCACCAAAAATCCTAAACCTATTACATTCCCCATAATCAATCCAGGTATCATAATCAGCAAAGTATAGTTGATGAAAATCGCTCGAATTTGTCCGTTGGTTGCACCCAATGTTTTGAGCATCCCAATAGAATTGGTGCGCTCAATTATGAGAATAAGCAAAACCATAATGATATTAATAACTACTACAATCAGCATAATCGTGATAATCAGTCCGATATTGGTATCAAAAATATTAATCCAATCTACGATTTGTGGATATTTATCTGTCGCTTTTTCAGCGTAATTTTTGTAACCAATGAGTTTTTCAATTTTTGGATAAATGGCATCTATATCATCACTATCTTTCAAGAAAATATCTACTCCTCCCACTTCCGTTTTTGCCATATCCTGAATTTTTCTCACGTGATTAATATCGCCGATGATAAACAAATCATCTATCATTTTGATGTCTGTCTTGTAAATTCCAGAAATTTCAAATTTTCTATAAATGGGTTGTTGATCTTCTTTAGAAAAAATCGCTACAATGCTGTCTTTGGGTTTAAGATGCAAATCATTGGCAATTTTATCAGAAAGAATGACTTGATTGTTATAGCCTTCTTCGGTGAATTTCGGGACTTCTCCAGCTACCATAAAACTCTGAAAACGTTCTGCATCAAAATCTTTAGCAACGCCTTTTAAAATAACCCCTGCAAAGTTTTCTTCGGTTCTCAGAATCCCAGAAACCGTAGCATACGATTGCGTGTTAGAAACATCAGGAAGATTTTGAATACCCTTTACATTTAATCCTTCTTGGTGAAGCACCGAAGAATTATAGGAAGAATTGCTTTTGGTAGATTTCACAGAAATGTGTCCCACGAAATCTGCCATACGATTTTTAATGGCTTTTTTGGAGCCTAAACCCGTAGAAACCGTCACCAATGAAACAATAATTCCCAGCGCTACAGAAAGCCTTCCGATGAAGACAATCACGCGTGAAAGATTATTTTTGTTATCTTTGGAGAACGCTATTTTTTTAGAAAAATATATTGGAAATTTCAAAATCAAATGAATTTAAGTGTCAAAATTAAAGATTTAGTTCTTATTATGCTAATGATTTTTGGGTTACAAAGTTGTAGCACTCAAAAAAACAATGCAAATCCCACTCCAGAACCTGTAAAAACGGTAGAAATTGCCTTAGAAAAACCAAAAAATAAAGAAGAAAATTGTTTTAAAAACGCTGCAGACAGACCAGAACTCTATTTGCCACTTCTGAAAAATAAAACTGTAGCAATAGTTGCCAATCAAACGAGTTTATTAGCAGACAAAACGCATTTGGTAGATTTTTTGGTTCAAAATAATATTAAAATCAAGCATATTTTTGCTCCAGAACACGGTTTCCGTGGAACTGCAGATGCTGGTGAACATGTAAAAAACGGAATTGATACCAAAACAGGTTTGCCGATTATTTCACTTTATGGCGACAATAAAAAACCAAAACCTGAACAATTACAAGGCGTAGATATTGTGCTTTTTGACATTCAAGATGTGGGCGTAAGATTTTACACCTACATTTCTACACTCACTTATGTGATGGAAGCTGCCGCAGAAAATGGTAAAGAAATTATTGTTCTTGACCGTCCGAATCCTCATGATGGGTATACAGACGGACCTGTTTTGAAGGAAAAATGGACAAGTTTCGTAGGATTGCACAAAGTTCCCGTAGTTTACGGACTAACGATTGGAGAATATGGAAAAATGGTGAATGGCGAAAAATGGATGAAAAATGCAGCACAAGTAAAATATACACTCATCCCAATGCTGAATTATCACAAAAACAAAAGATATCCAATTTCTGAAAAACCTTCGCCTAATTTACCGAATGATCAATCTATCAACCTCTATCCTAGCCTTTGTTTCTTTGAAGGAACGCAGGTTTCTGTAGGAAGAGGAACAGATTTTCCTTTTCAAGTGTATGGAAGTCCTTGGTTAAAAAATCAGGAATTTTCTTTCACTCCGAAACCAACTTCAGGTGCAAAAGATCCATTCTTAAATGGTAAATTGTGCTTCGGAAAAGATTTACGCCAATTCCCAGAAATTAAAGGAAAACTGGATTTAAGCTTCGTGATTGATGCATATCAAAATTTTGACAAAAAAGCTCAAGACTTCTTCTTAAAAAACCTTTGGTTTGATACTTTGGCAGGAACAGATGAATTGCGCAAACAAATTATTTCGGGAACTCCAGAAGTAGAAATTAGAAAATCTTGGCAAAAAGATTTAGAAAATTTCGAGAAAATCCGTCGAAAATATATTCTCTACGAAAACTAATCAATTGTAAATGGATTTTTTCTCTGATTACAGTCTTTATACACTATTCTTTTTAGCAGCATTTGCCTTTATTGCAGGATTTTTAGATGCAATAGTTGGCGGTGGTGGTTTGATACAATTGCCCGCTTTGTTGATTCAATTTCCTCAATTGGCATTGCCTACACTTTTTGGAACCAATAAAATCGCGGCGCTTTCTGGAACCAGTATTGCAGCGGTACAATATGCCAAAAGAATACGCTTCAACTGGAAAGTTTTGCTTTCAATCTCGCTTTTTTCTTTTATTTTTTCATTTTTGGGAGCGAGAACAGTGAGTTACTTAGATTCTGAAGCATTAAAACCTTTGATTTTAATTATTCTGATTGCCATCGCGATTTATACCTTCATCAAAAAAGATTTAGGAAATATCGCGACCAAAGATTTAAGCACCGCTAAAAAAATGATCTTCGGAGCTTTGATTGGAGCAGTAATTGGCTTCTATGATGGATTTTTCGGACCGGGAACAGGAAGTTTCTTTGTTTTGGCTTTTGTGGTGATTTTAGGATTTGATTTTCTTTCGGCTTCTGCTTATGCTAAAGTGGTGAACTGCATCACCAATATTTCGGCGCTTTTGGTTTTCGTGAGTCATGGAAATTATTTGTTAGAACTGGCAATATTAATGGCGGTTTTCAATATTGCAGGAAACTTTCTAGGAACAAAAATTGCCTTTAAAAAAGGCAATGGATTTATCAGAATTGTATTTTTAATCATCGTAATGCTGATGATTTTACGATACAGCAAAGAAGTTTTTTGGACTTAATTTAATCGAAATGTTGTGGGCCTGATTGGTCATTTTTGCTTCGATTATAAATCATCATCCCGATGGTAAGTCCCACCATTCCGCCAAGTCCATTAAGGATAGCGCTTTGTAATTTGTCTGGTTGTGTATTCCCGATGTAATTCATCAAAAACACGATGACGAAAGTAATCACCAAAACCACTAAAAATTTTACACTTTTTATTTCCATATTATTTAATTTGATAAGAAATCATTACGCCACCTTTATAAGGAATCCATTCTCCACTTCTGTTGATGGAGGCACCTTCTTCTTTGTCTGCTCTAATATCTGGATAATCATTATAATAAGACCTGTAAAAAGACTGAGCATTTCCTCCTCCTAAAAAGATATCTAAATTAATTTTATCATTCACTTTCACTACATAACCTACAGTTCCTCCCAAAAAAATAGAATATCCTTCTTGATGAACACCTGTATTAAGATGATTGAATTTTTGCATTTTATAGATGGCAGCACCAGTATTGGCTCCAACGTACCAATTTTTAAAACTTTCGGTAAAATAATAACGATATTCTAAAGTTCCGATAGCGAACAGCATTTTATTTTCAAACAAATAATTCCAAGGAGAAATAAAAACATCTGTTTGAAAAGTGGTTTTATCCGTAAGTTTCGTTTCTATTCCTGCATTTAACATCAGAGCAGGCAAAGTGAAACCATTGACTTTAACATAAGTTTGAGCATTATAATGAACACACATACTTATGAAAATGAGGAAAAATAACTTTTTAAACGCCATTCTTTTACTTTATTTTTTTTAATAATTCTTCAGTTGATGCGTATTCATCTCCTTTCGCTTTAGCAATTTCAATAGATTTTTTTGCCCAAAATTTAGCATTTTTATTATCTCCCAATTTATAATAAATATTGGCTAAAGTATCTGTATTCTGGCTATTTTCTTCTTTTTTAATGCCCTCTAAACACAATTGCGTCACTTGAGTCAACAAAGTTTTATCTGTAACGTAGAGGTAAAAATTCCAAGCGACATTATTGAGTTCATCGGTGGCAAAATCTTTTGGATTTTGATAATAATTCAAAGCTGATTTTGCGTAATCATCATATTTTTTTTGAGTAAAAAATAAATCCATATTGATTTTATTCAAAAGTTGCTCTGCTTCTTTTTCACCATAAATTTTTGTTCCTTCAGCTAAAAAAACTTGTTCATTAATACTTTGTGTATTGGCATCGAAAGATTTTTGCAAAACCGTATTCAGTTTGAGTTGCTTATCATATTCCGCCAAATAACTTTCTGGAATTTGCGTAGAAAGTTCTGCCTTTTTTGCCGTGAAGATTTTATACAAATCATCATCTATGGTTTTGGTAAAAAACAACAACATTCCTGCTTCTTCTTTAGAATAAGTAGCGTCTGTTCTCGTCTGGAAATAACGGGTAGCCACTTTTTGAGCCAATGAAAAATCAGTTGCATAGGTATTTTTAATCAATCCCATTAAAAATTCTGGGTCTTTTTCGCCTGCCTCAAACTTCGCAATTTTATTTTCTAAAGTATTTTCAGGATTCACGGCTTCTTTGGCAATACTGATGAGTTCTTGCGGACTCATGTAACCTGCAGCTTTATAAACCACTTTTCCGTCTCCGTCTATGAATAGCAAAGTAGGATAAGAATAAATACTGTATTTTTTTGCAATTTCTATTCCTTCTCCTTTTTCCATGTCAATGTGAAGATTTAGGAAATTGGCATTGAAATAATCGCCCACTTCTTTTTTAGGAAAAACGTTTTTGTCTAACAATTTACACGGACCACACCATGAAGCAAAAGCATCTAAAAAAATGAGTTTATTTTCTTTTTTGGCTTGTTCTAAGGTTTTAGCAAAAGACTGTTTTCCGAATTTTATTCCATCTTGAGAAAAAAGCATGGTAGAAATCAACAAGAAAAGGAACGGTATAATTTTTTTCATTATCATTTAAAAATTGAGCTACGAAGATAAAATTTTTTAAGGGAACAAAAAATTAAAAACCAAAATTATACCAATTTAAAATCTCTATAACAAAGCATTTTTCCGAAATACAAATTCTGAAAGAATAGATAAAGTATCACCTCTTATATATCAGCCCTAAAACCTTTTTCTAATCCTAAAATTTTCTTAACTTTAACTGAATAAAAGACTGATTAAAAACCAATTAAAATCAGCCATTTTTTCCCGTGATTTATTCTCATCTTAAAAAAGAAATGCCATGACACAAGGAATTTCTCAAAAAAAAGCAGCAGAACTTTTGAAACAATACGGCTTCAATGAATTCCCTTCTGCAAAACCGAAAAACGTTTGGCAAATTGCCCTAGAAGTGATTCAAGAGCCCATGTTTATCTTGCTTATGTTTTGTGGTCTGGTCTATGTTTTATTGGGAGATTATACCGAAGGAATGATTCTGTTGTGTTGGGTTTTCGTTATTATTTTCATCACTTTTTATCAACACAGAAAAACCGAAAAATCTTTAGAAGCATTGAGACAATTATCTTCTCCTAGAGCTTTGGTGATTCGTAATGGGCAAGAAATTAGAATTCCCGGAAGAGAAGTCGTTCCAGAAGATGTAGTGATTTTAAATGAAGGAGATAGAGTTCCTGCAGATGCTATTTTATTGGAAAGTCAACACCTTACTATAGACGAATCTTTACTAACTGGTGAATCTGTTCCCGTGATTAAAACCGAAGAAAAAGAAGCTCATGTTTTCAGCGGAACACTCATCGTGCAAGGAAAAGGCAAAGCAAAAGTGACGCATACTGGTTCCGAAACACAGTTCGGAAAAATTGGCGTTTCACTACAAAATATAGAACAAGAAAGCACTCGATTGCAAAAAGAGATGAAAAGACTCATTAGAAGTCTGTTTCTAATGGGAATCGCCATCAGTATTGGCGTGATTCTGGCTTTTTATTTTACGAGAGGAAATTTCCTTAATTCTTTACTGAACGGATTGGCTTCTGCCATGTCTATTTTACCCGAAGAATTCCCTGTAGTATTGACTATTTTCTTAGCATTGGGAGCTTGGCGATTATCCAAAAACAATGTATTAACACGCAAACCTTCTGCTATAGAAACACTTGGTTCTGCCACCGTATTATGCAGTGATAAAACAGGAACCATTACCCAAAACAAAATGGAAGTTGCTGCGCTTTACTCAGGTGAAAAACTCTATTACAAGAAAGATTTTAAACATTCTTTAGAAAATATTCAAGAGGTTTTAACAGTTTTAGTTCACGCTTCTCAGCGTCATTCGATTGACCCGATGGAAAAAGCCATTGGTCATGAAATCAGCAGATTGCATCTCGCAAAAAAGGATTTAGATTTGGTAAAAGAATATCCACTCAGCAAAGAATTATTTGCCATGACTCGCGTGATGAAATCTAAAAACCATCCACAAAGTCATGCCTATTGTAAAGGTGCTCCTGAAGCGATTTTCCAATTGTGCCATTTTTCTGAAGAAGAAAACGCTCGTTATACTCAATTGGTTCACCAATTGGCAGAAAATGGTTACAGAGTTCTCGCAGCCGCTCATTGCGAAATAACTTCCGCCGAACTTCCAGAAAAACAAGAAGAATTTCCTTTTGTTTTTAGCGGATTGGTTGCTTTTGAAGACCCGATTCGTGAAGAAGTTCCAAAAGCCATCAGCGAATGCAACAAAGCAGGAATTAAAGTGATTATGATTACCGGAGATTTTCCTGCTACTGCCAAAAGTATCGCCAATCAAATTGGTTTACAGCACAATGACCAAGTTTTAACGGGCGCCGAACTCCAAAATATGAGCGATGCAGAACTGAAAGAAAAAATAAAAAACACCCATCTTTTCGCAAGAATTGTTCCCGAACAAAAACTACAAATCATCAAAGCCTTAAAAGCCAATGGAGAAGTAGTAGCCATGACTGGTGACGGTGTAAATGATGCTCCTGCACTAAAAGCTGCCGACATCGGCATTGCCATGGGAATGAAAGGAACAGATGTAGCCAGAGAAGCGTCTTCCTTGGTTTTATTGGATGATAATTTTGCATCAATCGTTTACGCCATTCGTTCTGGAAGAAGAATTTTTGACAATCTTCAAAAAGCCATGTCTTACATTCTTGCTATCCACGTTCCGATTATTGGTTTGGTCTTATTGCCTGCATTTTATTCTTCCTTGCCTATTTTATTGATGCCGATGCACATCGTCTTCATGGAACTGATTATCGACCCAGTTTGTTCTATTGCTTTTGAATCTGAACAAGAAGAAAGAGGCATTATGAATAGACCGCCCAGAAATCCAGATGAACTCTTTTTCGGTTGGCGAAAAATTGCTTTTAGTCTAGTGAAAGGATTTTTACTTCTCGCAATGGTGGTAGTGGTTTATTTTCTTTCTCTTAATGAAGGACACACTGACAGCGAAGTAAGAGCCATCGCATTTTCTTCACTCATTGTAGGAAATGTATTTCTCATTCTCACTTCATTGTCTGACACTCGAAATTTTGTTTCAGTGATTTTAGAGAACAATAAAGCTTTGGTGATTATTTCTACCATTGCTTTCACTTTACTTTTTTTAACGATTGGAAACCCTGTATTGCAAAAGATTTTCAGTTTTGAATATCCTGGTCATCAACATTTTATTACGTCTATTATAGGAGCGGTAAGTGTTTTATTTATCTTAGAAATGATTAAGCTATTGAAACTAAAACTTAAATCTTAAATTAAAAATCATCCTTTATTGTAATCAAATTTTTAAAAAATATTGATTTGTTTCAAAGTTTTTGTACATTTGCATCGTAAACGATTTAATTTTAAACGATACTTTATGAAGACTAACCTTATACAAAACATTTTCAGAGTAATCTTAGGTTCTTTTATGCTCTTAGCAGGAATCGGTCACCTCACTTTTCAGCGTACAGAATTTCTTGCACAAGTTCCTAGATGGTTACCTAGTCATCCTCACTTTATGGATTTTATTGTTTTATTATCTGGTGTAGCAGAAATTTCACTAGGCTTAGCGATGATTTTCTGGACTCGCAAAAAAGCCAAAGTAGGAATAGCATTGGCTATTTTCTATGTGCTTATTTTCCCGGGAAATATTTCACAATATACCAATGGAATATCTGCTTTTGGCTTAGATACAGACGAAAAAAGATTCATTAGGCTATTCTTCCAACCTGTGCTTATTCTTTGGGCATTATGGTCAACTGGAGCGCTTCAACTGCTTTTGAAAAAGAAAAAATCTAAGACGTCTGTTTCATTTTTTGATTTAAAAGCACAATTATTAAATGGTGATACCATATCTATGAATCAGTTCCGAAATATGACCATCATTGTGGTTAATACAGCAAGCAAATGCGGACTCACCCCACAATATGAAGGTTTAGAAAAACTTTATCAACAATACAAAAAATAAGGGATTGGTAATTTTAGGATTTCCTTGCAATCAATTTGCTAAGCAAGAATCTGGAAACTCCAATGAAATACAAGAGTTTTGTCAAATAAACTATGGTGTAAGTTTCCCAATGTTTGACAAAATAGAGGTTAATGGCAAAAACGCTCACCCAATTTTCAAATATTTAAAAGCTGAATTAGGAGGATTTCTAGTAGATGATGTTAAATGGAATTTCACCAAATTTGTCATCGACAAAAACGGAAAACCTGTTCGTAGATTTTCACCGACTACTCCACCAGAGAAAATGGAAAACTACATCAAAAGTATTTTATGAAAACAGAAAAAGATTTCAGTGTACTCTATTTAGAAAGACAATTGTGCTTTCCACTGTATGCAGCCTCTCGATTAACCACCAAGATTTATGAACCTTATCTCAAAAATCTAGACCTTACCTATCCACAATATTTGGTGCTTTTGGTCCTTTGGCAAAATGACGCTATCACCGTAAATGAAATAGGGAGCCGACTTTTTTTAGAATCTAATACGCTCACTCCCTTGCTCAAAAGATTAGAACAAAAGGAACTGGTTACCCGAAAACGTTCTGCCGAAGACGAAAGAAAAGTAGTGATTTCTCTTACCCAATCAGGAAGAGCACTCCGAGAACAAGCAGTAGAAATTCCTACTCAAATAATTGCTCATTTTTCAGACGAAAACATTTCTGCGGAAGAAATCATACAATTCCAAAAAACCTTGCATAGTTTGATAGAAATTCTTCATCAAAAATCTGAAAAACAATAGAGTATTTACAGATAATTATATATTCAAGCCTATTTTTAATAGGCTTTTTTTATAGAGAAGACTTCCATATTCTTTGTTCTTGTTTCCCGAGATAAAAACTATTGCAAGATTGATTGCGTGCAGTATTGCTCATAAAAACATAGAAATGTGCAGAATGTTCTACCGTCCAATCTGGCAAAGGAACCGTAACTTGTGGAGTAGTTCTTTGGGCAATGTTTTCTAAAAAATCTACCTGCTCTAGGTTTTCACTCACTAGGAGAAGATGCACCTCATCATTAGGCTGTGCAAATCCTTGTGAACTATTGTCTTGCCAAGTAAGATGCAACGCTTCATCTTGTAGCGTAACGTTTAAATGATGAAAACCACTTAAATCTCCACTAGAAACTAAAAACTTGTTCCAAAGCAGCGTAAACTCATCATCTTGCACCTGAATGACATTTTGCAGCGTATAAGAAATCAAAAGGTTTCTTCTCTTCCCCGAAAAAGCACTTTGGTTAAAGAACTGTTGGGTAATTTCTAGAAAAGGCTTGGTAAACTCTATCGCCAGAGAAAACTTCAGTCTCTGCAAGCGTTGTTTTCTGTGGGTGGTTTTTGAGAAGCTTTGGGAGCAGCTCGCATAATAGGAACCCCATTTAAGGTAAGTCCTACGATATTGCCTACTTTCCCAGAAAAGCCTCCTAGAATTCCGTCTTTTGCAATGGCCATGGTTGGTTAGTTTTTGGGTATAATTTATTTTTATTCTACAATTTCAATTCCTAAACTTTTTAAATAATCAAATGTAGGACTATAAAAATCTGGTTGTCTTGTATGGTCATCCACATTTCCTTCGGGAACTACTATAATCATTCCTTGTCTTGCTCTAGTAAGTAATACTCTGTAAGCATTAATGAGATATTTTTTTCTTATACTTTTATGAATGTTTTGCCATTTGTTTCCTACAAAAGAATATGTTTTCCAACCTTCGTTAGAGTATCTTAAATCTGCATCCCAAGTCACACAAACCCAATCTAATTCTAAACCTTGCACTTGAAATTCCGTTGCTACATCTTCTAAAAAATAAGATGAACGAATATCATCCTTATCATCCAAAAACCAATTGACGTGATTAATGGGAGTTTTAACATCTATTGCTAATGGTTTTAATCTATAAGCTTGTGAAGAAACGACAATACCATACCTTTCGCTTCCTCTAGCTTTCTCCTTAAGCCATTTTTTAGCTTTTTCTACATCTCTAGTAATTACAACAGGATATTTACCATTTAATTTTTTTAAAGTTTCTTTTGCATTCTCATCAAAATCTAAAATCTCTTTGACAAACTTTGACAAATATTCTGCTCTAAAAGAACGCATGGAAACAGACAAATGTAATTTATCTTCAAAAACAACTTTATTAGTTAATTCTAATTCTTTTATTGATTCTTGCGCGTTGTATTCTGTGTCAATCAGATTAGGTGAAATTCTTGTTTCCCAATCTTCAAATTTATTTTTAACCGCTGAAAGCCATTCAGAAATACCAGCTTCTCCCGTATTAATTTCTTGACCACCACCTACTAAACAAACAATTACAGCCCAATTTTCATGTCTATCTAAACAAGAAATTAAAAATTCTGGCTCAGAATATTGAAAATTAGCAATTCCTTTCTTTTGATGCATGAATTTTACAGTTTGTTCTTTAGTCCAAGCTCTTTGAGCCTCATCAAAAATAGCAACATGATCATAAGGAGCTTTAGGATCTCTCAAATATTCATCACGATAATGGTGAATGATTTGAATAAAAGCTTTTACACTTTCTCTTGCACTTTTTTTGGTTATTTTATTGCCTTTTAATTTCTCCTGCACAATTTTATCTCGTGCTAATGCTTCCTGTAAAATATCTACCAAAGGCTTATTTCCCGATAGAAAAACACTTGTATTTCCCTTCTCTTTATCTAAGTGTTCAGTTGCTACTTTCAATCCAACTAAAGTTTTTCCAGCGCCAGGAACACCCGTAACAAAACAAATTACTTTTTTATTGTTCTGTTTAGCATAATCTATTGTTTCAGAAATATAATTTGAAGTATAATTTAAATTAATAGCATCAGCATCATTTCTGGTTATAGCTTCTACATTATGATTATTATATAAACTTATTGCCGCTTCAATAATCGTTGGAGTAGGAGAATAACTACCTTTTAAATATTCATTAGGATTAATTTCTTCTGTAGATTGATAAAAATTGATGACCTCTTGAATTGTTAATCCCAGATTTTCGGCATTAGTTCTTATTGGATTGGTTAAATTATCATTATGACTTGTAAAAACAACTTCTAATGGAATTTTTTTAGAATGTGTTGCAACTAAAATTGGAACAAGTAAAAGCTCATGACTTGGTTTATGAAAATTTTTCAAATCTAACGCATAGTCCCAAACTTGTTCAATATTATGATTTAAAAATTCCTTTTCACCTACCTTAAACTCTATTACAAAAACAATATTCTTGATAATTAATATACAATCTACTCTTCTACCCATTCTTGGAATCGAAAATTCAAAAAATAAATGCCCCTTAAAATCTTTTAAAATATCTTTTAAAAGACTTATTTGAAATTCCCAAGCGTATAATTCAGTATGAATATGACCCAATCTTCCATTTACAGAAATTTCGCCTATAATAGTTTCAGTTGATTTCTCAAGAAAATCAGAAATTGTATCAGAATAATAGTAATTCAGCATAAAATAGGTTAAGAGTTTTGAATCTAAAAAGAAAAGATAATGTTCTTTTAATTAAAGTTTTCATTGATTAGTTCAAACAAATATATCAATTCCTTTTCAAACATCATTACGGAAAAACGTATTGCGATAAAAATCATAAAACCCTATCATTTTTGTCCCAATCAAGTTAGGGTCAAGTTCTACTCAAGTTTTAGGTTTGTTCGTGGTTTGTTCGTAATTTATGGTACTTTTCCGAGGCTGATTCAAAGGAAACACGAACAAACCACGAACAAACCCCACAGAAAACCCGAATTTCACCCAACATTGACCCGAAGATATGGAGTTAAAAACAGTGCTTACACAGAAAAGTTTTTCAGCATGAGTTCTACCTCTGCTTTTAGTTCTTGGATAAAACTTTCGGGCGCTAAGACTAGTAATCGCTTTCTGATGGACAAAGACAAGACAATGCCAAGAACTTAGAATAAATAATGATGGGGAAATTTAAAAAAAAGAAGCTTTCTTAAGTCTATAAAAAACAAAAACCGCCTCTCGAAAGAAGCGGTTTGTGGTTTCTCCAGGAATATATGCTTTTTCTTATATCTCCTTACTGTAGGAGCTTTAAGATTTTACTATCTCTTAGGTAACCGAATATTCCACCTATTAAAATGCAACAATTTTACTCAAATCGTATAAAACAAATATACAAAAATGCAGGTTCTTATACAATAAATCTACTGGTTAATCTTTGATAATTTCTTTTACTTTTTCTAAGTCTAGACCACAATAATTGCAGAACTCTTCTATGGTGATGAACTGGTGTTCTGGTTTACCTAAATGAATTCTTAATCTTGCAATGAGTTGACGTGAAAAGCGTTCGCTTTTACCTGTGATTTTTACGATATCCTTGGGATAGATGCACAGCCTTTGATTTAATTTTTTCATACACTATCTATGCTTTTGGTATGGAGTTGACTTGGTTGTGGTATATCGTGTGTGTCGTCCTAAAATAACTATACAGGTTATTTAATAAATCCTATTTTAGTTATACAAATATAATTCTTAATCCTAAATTTACTATACCATTGTTTTTTCATCATTAAATTTTCTATTGTATTTTTTCCATCTTTTCTTTAATTGTTCAGATTTTAGATGGGCTTGATGAGGGGTTAAATAATCACAACTTGCATGAGGCCTGAGTTGGTTATATGACAAAATGCTTGCATTCACCTGTCTCTTCGTTTGTTCAAAACCTAATGCGCTTGTATAAAGATTAAATTCTTTCTTTATAATGCCATTTACTCTTTCTGCTAATGCGTTTTCATAAGGATTACCATTTTCTGTCATACTGATGGCAATATTATTTTTTAATAATAAATCTACATAATTCTGGGAACAGTATTGCGAACCTCTATCGGAATGATGTATGAGATGATGATGATACAATCGATTATGAAGTGCCATTTTCAAAGCATCAATACATCCTTCTGCCGATAGGTCTTGACGAAAACTATAACCCATAATTTTTCGAGAATAGGCATCGGTAATTAAACTCAAATAGCCCCATTGATGGGTTAATCGGATATAGGTAATATCACTTACCCATACTTGTTCTGGGCGATTTATGATCATTCCTTTGATGAGATTACTGTATTTTCGCATCCAATGTCTTGAATCTGTTGTTATGACTTTACGTTTCCGTTTTCTAATCAACAATTGATGCTCTGCCAATAAATCAAATAAATAGTCTCTGCCAAAACTAATAGCATGAGATTTTAGTTGATTTTGAAGCATATAGTGTAGTTTACGGGTCCCTACTTGTGGCAGATCCCGACGAATAGTACGAACCTCTTGAAGGATTATGTCTTCTTTTATCAGACTGTTTTCTTTTCGCCAAAGCGCATCGTAATAGGCATGTCTTGTTTTGCCAAACAATCTACACAAGAACCCTATACCCAATTTAGGATAGAATTCTTTCATTGTTATGACTGCTTGGCACCAGACTTTTTTCTAATATCTATTTTGAGCTGTTCTTCGGCTACATCAATAAGCGTATTGAGGGCTTTAATTTTAAGCTCCGCTTCTTTTAATGCTTTCTCCAAAGACTCTTTTTCTGGTTCTTTCCTAGGTGTGGTTTTACTTCCCATTATAGAACTATTTCCAATACAAAGTTCGACTTTTTCTGATTTGTACTGTGTTATCCAATTACGAATTATTTTGTCTGTCTTTATGTTATAGGCTATCTTGGCTTCTTGTATCGTTAATAGACCTTGTTCTATCGCTGTAACTATTGTACGTTTTTCTAGTCCTGTATACGTTCGACGCTTCAAATTTTCTCGGTAGTTAGGCGAACCAAAATCTCGCATCCAACTATCTAAGGTGGATTGGCCTAAATTATAGAGCCGAATCGCCTCCTTTCTCGGTAATCCTGATTCTACCTCTTGAACAATTTGTTTTTTTAATCGTTTGTCGTAATGACTCTGTTTACTCTCGCGAGCTAAAAATCTCTCTTCTTTTGATTGCATATACTCTATTTTTGTGTATAGCTATTTCAGGACAAGACAGTGTAACAAATGTAAAAATAAACACGGTGCTTCTACCTTGGATACCGTAATGTTGCTGTGCCTGTTTGTAAGTGAATTCGCCCTTTTCTACACGACTCACAATACCTAATTTAAAAGCCATTGTGTAATCTTGTTGTGTACGCTTTTCTACTGTCTTCTCTCGATTTTTCATAATAAGTCTATTTGGTGTAAACTTATTTTAGGACGGGTCATTTTTACAAAAAAAGCCAACTTATTAAAAGTTGACTTTATTTAGTATTAATTTTTATAATTGCTCAAAGTCTGGAGACTTTGCGCAGCGGGGTATAGCCTTCTTTCATTTTTTATTTTTTATTATTGCTCAAAGTCGGTAGACTTTGCGCAGCGGTAAATATTCGGGGAGGTTAAATATTCGGTGAGTAAATAAAAACATAAAAACCACGCCCAAAAGCGTGGTTAAATTTTTGTCCCTCTTGTTGTATTTTCAAACGAAATTCGGTGAGGTTAAATATTCGGTGAGGTCCTAAAAATTTTGATAAATTAATATTAATCCTCCAATTATCATCATTAAAATAATTCCCCAAAAACCCCTTACTTCCGGAGGAATATAGAAGTCCTCTCTATGTTCATTTTTATAAAATATTTTGTTTTTAATCTGTAAATAGATTAATAGAATAGCGACAAATATTAAGATAAAACCAATAATCATAATGTTAATATTGATATTTTGATGTTTGTTCCAACATTGGTACTAGAATTTCTCCAGCTACAAAAGACCCCGTTTCTTTCCCGACTTCTACATTATATCCATTAAATAGGGCTTTGCTTGGTGTTACAACTTTATCAAATAGTCTACCTGTAAGAGCACTTGCAACTTCTCCACCAGCTTCCCAACCCGCTTTACCATATCTCTTTTCCGCCATATAGCTTACTGTATTAATAACAGCAACTGCTGTGTTTATTCCACCCCCTAACGACATCAAAACTACTCCTGCAGGCGCTCCAGCTCCAGTAACTGTCATTAAAAATCCAATACCAGTTAGTACATTTCCTAATGTTTTAAAACCTTTCATTTGTTGTCTTACATCAGCAAATTTAAATTTAATAGCTACCTGTGAAATATATTTCTCTTCTATGAGTTTTCCATTTGAATCCCTTACTTCGTATAAATACTCTGATGTTTTATAATAAGAATAACCTGTTTCAGGATCATAATAGTAATCTTCATTAAAATCTGTTGGCGGTTCTTCATGGTTCATATGATTAAAAGCAGTAACGATACCTCCAATTGCTGCCCCTTGCCAAAAATTTCCACCTGCAAGACTAGATCCAATGCCACCAACTATTGCTCCAGTAAGAAAACGTCCAACAGGACTCCTTAAACTACTATTTTTGGGAGCCAATTTTAATAAATCTCCAGCAGCACTTGCAAAAGCACCACTTAATGCACCGCTCCAGAAGTTACCTCCTTGCATATATGAAAGAGCTCCTTGCGTTATAGCATGTGCTCCTGCACGGGCTATAATGGTGCCTGTTTTGCCTAATGTCTTAGCTATTTCTCCTCCAACTTTAAATATGTCTCCAATTCCATTTGCTATACCAGCGCTTGCTAGAGACATTATTACAGACTGAAACATATTTTCCAAATTAACAGGTCTATTTAGATAATAGTCTGTTGCTACAGAAGTAAATATGGCAATCCCAATAGCGATAAGAGCATCGTCCCATCCCATAATTTCTCCTGTAGGGTCATTATGCATTAACGGATTGTTCAGTACATATCCATACTTATTATAATTCTGTGTATTCTGTGGATCCTGTATATTCTCATCTGCATTTAAAAATCTTCTTAACATTGGGTCATAAAGGCGACCATTCATGTGAATGATGCCAACTTCAGTAAAGTGTTCATGACTAGTGTAACCTCTGTCCAGTAAAGAGTTTTCATTAAAGAGTTTTACATCAACATTTACACCATTTACTTTAAATAAAGTAAGATTGCCCCAAGCATCAAAATGGCGTTGCTCTAACGTATTGCCAGCTTCATCGGTTATTGCTAAAATACTGCTTAAATAGTCTTTGTGTAAGAATTTATATGAGCCATTACTTTCCAAATAATTTTTAACAAACACAATATTGCTTGTATAAGGATTTCCACCAATATAAAGGGTATGCTTTTCTTTGCCAGTGGTGTTATCTACAGTAATTTCATAGCCACCATCCTCACTATAATATTTTGTATAATGTCCTTCGTCTGTCCAGTCAAGTTTGCCTCCATAGCCCACAGCTTGGCGCATAGAAGTAAGTCCATAAGTAAAGTACACATCTCCTTTTTCTCCTTCTATTTTAATAGGATCATTATTTTCATTATAGGTAATACTTTGTATTAAGTCTCCATTGTAATTTTGTTGTCCATTAGCATTAAGTGTAGCACCAGTTGGTCTATAAACTTTTGTGGCATCATCAAATTTTATAGTGCCAATCTGATCATTTTCTTTTATTCTTCCTTGTGCATCGTATACGTTGGTTGATTGTTGACCAGTTTTTGGATTTGTCCAACTCGTAAGTCTATTATTATCATCATAAGTAAAAGATTCTAATATATTAAGACTTCCGCCTGTAGTTCTACTATTCAATTCATTTTTAATGGCATTGAAAGAATAGTTAATTAATAAAACAGAATTATTATTGACCGTATTCTTATGGTTAATAGCAGAGAGTAAATTATTGGTGTCATAAGTGTTTTCTATACTAGTACCACCTAATTTAGCAATAGTTACGTACCCTTTTGCATTCGCATTTGTCAGTTCAGATAAAATTTTTCCTGAATTTCTATCTTTTACTTGATAAATTTCTCCACTCCAAGTACTATAAACATTTTCTATAACTACTTTTGTATAAACCCCTGAAGAAACAAGACCTTTTTCATAAGAAGTAACTCTTCCTTTATCATCGTAGGTAATGTTTTTTCTCAAATAATATCTGCCATTGCTGTTTTCACCAGAAGAGATTACTCTTCCGTTAGCATCATAATTGATATAAGAACTATAAAATTGCCCATTACTAGTACCATTCTTTTTTATAATTCTACCTTTATTATCATATTCAAAAATGATATTCTTCTTGGTAGAGGTATTATCATTAGAAACTTCATATTGATTATAAAGCTGACCAAACTCATTGTAATTATAATATTTATGCCCTTTAGGACTTGTTGAGTGTGTAAGTTGCCCATAGCCGTTATACTCATATTTATAAAGTCCGTTTGAAGGGTCATTAAATTCTATTTTTCTGCCCCAATTGTCATATTTTGTGGTTACACTATTCGTACCATATTTTGCTTCAATAATGTCGCCTGCTGCGTTGTATGTATTATTTATAGTTCCTCCTTTATCTGTAACCGAAGAAAGATTGCCGATAGCATCAAATACCTGCGTTTTGAAACGACCAGTCGCATTGGTTTCTGTTGCTGTAACCGTTCTGCCACTGTATGAGATAGTAGTAATTTTTCCAGTATAAGTAGTAAACTTTATTGGTCTGGAATAATCATCGTAATCTGTCACATTCCATTTTGAAGCTGAAGTACCTTCAAAATAAGGTTCAGATTCCTTTATTTTTCTGCCAATAGCATCAAATACTACCTCTGAACTCACATAAGAGCCATCTGCAAAACCTTTTACCGATGATTTATAATTTTGTCCAAGATTATTTGTATAAGTAATTTTTTGGTCTCCGTCAGGAGAATATTCTATAACTTTCGCATCGCCATTACTTAATTTTTCATAGGTATAAGTGGTAGTTCCTCCCAAATTAGTTTTGGAAGTGAGCAATTTACCCCAAGAATCATAAGCGTTGGTTAGTATATTATTCAGAGTATCTGTTTGAGTAAGTACTAAGCCCCAGTCATTATAAGTAATGTTGGTTTCAAGGCCTAAATTATCTGTTTTTTTAACTACAAACCTACCTTTATCTTCGTATTGGAATTTGGTTGTGGCAGCTTGTACATCATCATTGTTATACGGATTTTCAACCGTTTTTTGTATAATATTTCCAAAACCATCATACAAATAAGATTCTTCTATATATTCAGATAAGTCTCTATTATAAGTTCTTTTTTTAGTGAGTAAATTTCCATTGTATTCGTATTCTTCTTTTCCACCTTTTGTATCTCCATACACCTGCATGGTTTCCGTTTTCCAAAGAGGCTTTCCAATTGCATAATTGCCACCTACTGTATTATTTGGAGTATTATACGCAAGTTCAGTGGTTGTAATAGCAAATCCATCATTAATATTGGTTGTGGATTTTTCGGGTAGATATATGCTATTATACCTTTCAACAGTGTGTACCGTTTTAATATCTTTTTGGAAATCTTTAGATGTAGTAATATAAGGATTTATAGAAGTTACAATCTTGGGTTTGTCTGCATCGGTATAGCTTGTTACAACAGATCCATTAAGTAGCTTATCTATTTTATATTGATAGTCCTTGTAGGATAACAATTGGGTATTGTTCAATGAAATATCCGAAGGAAAGATAGCGCTTTCATCATTTGTTTTAATACTCCAATCTTTCAATGGCAACGCTTCGTTAAGAGGACTCATCTCTGATCCGCTCCAAACTTTGGTGGCTTCAAAACCATCTGCATAAAAAGTTGAACGAGCAGACTGACGGAAACCCAGCATTCCTTTTCCATGCAAATGTCCAATCATATCTCTATAGCGGAATTCTTGCTTTCTATTTCCTTGTACTAATCTAAAAACTACATCATAGTTTAAATTTTCTGTAATATTCACATAAGGATATTGCACAGGATTAGTATCATAAAATGATTTATAAATATTTCCTGTAGAAGTAAGATTGGCATATTCTATATCTGTTTTTACCCCTCCTTGAGTAATAGATTTAATTTTTGAAATTTTATTGAGTTTGTTTCCTAAATCCCAAGTAATCAATTTAGTTTTATGGATGATGGCAAAATCGGTATTCAACTGGGCGATTCTAAAATTACCAAAAAGTGGAATATAATGCTCCCCATACATAGAATAATTAATATCTTCTCCATCCCAGTTTAATTCTTTAGGATCGATATGATAAACATTAGAAAATATAGGCTTTCCACTCGAATCAACTCCTTCATTTCTTAAATAATTGAATCCATAACTAGAGTCTGGATTATTCCAATCCGTAACGCCATCTCTAAACCAAACTTGGGATTCAAAAATAGTAAAATCACTTTTTCCATCTTTGTTTAAATCCGAAGTAGTATATGTTCTTTGGATGTTTCTATTCTTTCTTGGTGCTCCCTGCCAAACTGGCTTATATAGGAAAAGATTGGAATAATACTCTTTCCTAAAACCATTTCCAGTAGAAATATACATTCGCCAATCCGAAGAATCTTCAGCGATTGGTGCTATAATATCAGTTTTTCCATCGCCATTGAAATCACCAAGATAAAGATTGTTTTCAAGAGATTCTTTAGTAGTTGAAAATATTTGAGCAAACTGTTTTTGTGTATTAAGTGAATAAACGTTTAAATTACCATTTTCGATTTTTAGCAGTTCCGATTTACCATCGCCATTAAAATCTGAAACAAAAGTTTGTTTTTCAAAAGAATCATAATTAGGAAACGATGGTGTTATTTCGGATAATGAATTATCTTTAGTATCAATATAAAATACTTTATAATCCAAATATTGGATTAATGGATTAATACAAGGTAATCTAGTAAATATTTTGTTGATAGATAAAACATATTCTGAAATTCCATCTCCATTAAAATCCCCTTCTATAAATTTTTGAGGATATCTCATTGTATAATAACATGAGCCATCATAACTTGTTGAGCCATCACCTACTATGAATCCAGAATACAAAGAAAGATCAATTTCTTTTGTGCTGATAATAGATAAATTCAAATTATTGTTATCAAGAATATAATTTCTTATTATTAACTTTTTAGTATTATAATTAATTTCAGAAGTAAATATACTTTGTTTATTTTTCAGTTGATTATTTGTTAATGTTTGCCCTACACCAATAATATACCCTGCATAACTTACATCTAAAAAACTTGAATTACCATCTAATCTAGAAAATGAAATCTTGTTACCTTTAATAAAATCCAGCTTACCATCTCCATTGAAATCTCCAGATATAACATCTGAACCATAAATATCATCATATCTTGAATCTTGTTTAAAAATATTAATTACTGTAGCGTCTGAATTGTTTTCAAAAACCACAGCATTTGCAGATTGGTCTTGGGAGTTTTTTTCGGTAACACTATCTACAAATTGGTAATTAGTTCCTAGTTTTTTATACGCAATTTCATATTTTTTAAATTGTGTTCCATTTGTTTTTACAATGACATTACTTAACAATTTATCTTGTATAAATTGTGTTCCCGCCACATAAGAAGCTTCTTTAAAGTCTCTTGTATTATAATTGAAAATAATCTCATTAAAATGGGGTTTATTCAAAGTCTCATTTCCTCCCCATTGTATTGAGGATATTACTGCAACATTATTACTTTGGGTATAGTTATAAGTAATATAGTTTCCTTGTGCATCTTTCCATTTGGAAATGTTATACTCAATTGGAGTTCTAGAATTTGGAGCTAATAAATCAGTACTTGTATAACCTCCATAAATAGCCTGAGAACCATCTTCAAAAGTAACTTCAAAAGTATTTGGCCCAGATAGACCAGATAAAGATGCTGTTCCTAGAGATTTAATTTTTACATTAGAATACTTTTCAGTAACATATTCGGCTCCATCTGCACCATAAGTTCCAGATTTTAAAATAAGTCTTTGTCCGTTAAAACTATAATAGTCAGTATTGTCCAGTTGTATGGCTTTGGGTTCTCCATCCTTATCTATGGTTTTTCCTATTCTTGTAATACTGGTTACACCAGACATGCTCCATCCGTAGCCTGCAATACCATTACCAGAGCCGCTGGTATAGATGAGATTAATCTGTGGCGCCACACTTTTTACTCCGGGTGGCAAAGCAATAGGTAGCGTATATTGCATTTGACCGCCTCCGTTCACTTCTATATTACCCTGTGTATCATGAAAATAGTTTGTTCCGACAGTTCCTGAAGGGTTATTTACTCCTGCTCCAGAATCTATTGGTCCGCTACCTTCTCCATTATCACCTATTTTAGCAATGAATGGATTTACAGTAGTAGAAGTTGCATGAAATCCTGGTAACATAATTACCGTTTGTGGATCTTGTACCGTTCTGCTTGTTGTTTCTTGTTGGTTGAGAATGGTTTGTGAAAAACCTATACTTGATATAGCAAATGCTATAAGAAAATTAATTTTCTTCATACACTTTTATTCGTATGGTTATTATGTTGTTCAGAAAATACAGGTGAAATTATTCTTTAATTATATTTCTAGAAATAACTTTTCCGTCTTTTAACTGGAAGCTTAATATATAAACTCCCATATACATTTTACTCATATCAATCTGAACTTGCTTATTGATATTAGGAATGTTTTTCTGTTGGAAAACAAAATCTACTCTATTATGTTCATATAATGAAACATTTTCTATGAGCTCATTGTTTTCATCTGTCCATTCTAGTGTAAGAATATCTTTTACTGGAACAGGATAAATTTTTACGCCTTCCCAGAATTTTTTATCTTTTTCATCTTCTTTTTGAGAAGTAACGGTTTTTGTTTTATCCGGTGCAGCTTGCCTTGCACTTATGTTAGTGCCTCTATATCTTTGATTGCCCGCTTCATCATATTTAAAATAGATCTCTGTAGTGGTTTGTGAAAAACCTAAAAAACCTATCACTACAGAAAAAGCAGAAAGTATTTTTGCTTTCATAAAATTATTTTTTAGGAGTTGGAGTTAATTCTAGTAGCATTTTTTCTAGACGTTCGATCCGTTCGTTTTGCTCTTTAATCTTTTTATTTTGTTCTATAGAATAAAGGGTAAGTTCTTCTATTTTCTCTAGAAGTTTTGCGTCCATTTCTGCTACGTTAATGCCATTTTCTACCACTTCTTTTGCCGAAGGAATATTAGGCAAATGACCATTTTCATTAATATGTTTTTCTACTTCTTCTAAAGATTTGAGATTATAATTTTCATTAAATACATAATCTGCCCAACCATTTGCTGAAGCCACATCTACTTTTACTTTTTCTGCCTTAATTCCATTTTTTACAAATAAGCTATAATCTGTACAATCTGAACAAGTAAATGTGGCTCTACCACCAATAGAGATTTTGCCATCTAGTCCATAAATCCAATTGCCTATATTGAGTTCATTGCTAACTGAAGATGAAGAAGCATTTACACTTTTTCCAATTAAAATGTTATTAGTACCACTAGATAAATTACTTCCAGCATGGGCACCAATTGCAATATTATCATTTCCTGACTCAATCATTAAAGCTCTATATCCTATTGCAACATTATTTTGTCCGTTTTTTAAATATCCTAATGTTTTGTTCCCAAAAGCAGAATTGAATGAAACAACATCTGTAGAAGTAGCAAATTCTCTTCTTAAAGACATATGTCCGAAACTTGAATTTTCATTATATATTCCAGCTCCTTCCATACTATTCATTCCATATGAAGAATTCAGAGATCCTGAATTTGCTCTTGACATAGCATTTAAACCATAAACTGAATTAAAATCGCCATTAGTTAAAGTATTCATAGCGTTGTTTCCTACTGCTGTATTACCACTCCCAGTTATATTGTTTGTTAGAGCACTAATTCCCAAAACTGTATTCATGTATGTGGTTGGATTATCAGTTCCTCCACCAAGAAATAAATTTTTATCATATGATTTTCCTAATCCAGTAAAATTGTGGAATATAAATCTTCCAGTATTAGATATTTTTAATCTTTCAATATTGTTGGTTTTTACAGACATACTTTGATTATCCGTAGTACCAATAAAGTTTGTTGTAGAATTTGTACCTGAGTTTCCAGTGGTATTCCATGTTTGAGCTGAATATACAATACTTAAAAAAAGTGTTGTTGAAATTAAAATCTTTTTCATAATTATTTTGAATTTATATTTTTAAAATTTCTTTTTATTTTTAGCCATTCAAGAGCAAATTGGTATTGTCTATCAAATGTTTCAATGTTTTTTAATTTTTTTTGTTGATAAGCTTTTACAAAAGATTCAATTTCCGGGTTTCCATTAAGTGGAGGATAGAAAAAGTATCTTACCCCGCCTTTAAAGCCTATCTCTGTATCTATTTTTTCTCCAATTGAAGTTTTCTCTAAAATTTTATATGTAACAAAATAAAATAATGGGACCATTAATACAACCACAATTTTAAAATTTGGAAATGTTGACTCAATTCCTTTGCCCATAGCTATTAATAAAAAAATATACGGAACCAGATGAAAAACATAGCTATCAGACACATTATGCTTCAAGATGAATACCAAGAAAGGGATAAAAATGAATAAAATATACTTTTTATATTTTACTTTTCTAAATCCAAAAAAAATGAAATACAAAAAGAATAAAAAATTATAAATAAGAAATCCCATATTTCTAATAAAAGACTTTACTATAACGTAAGGATTAAAATTAAAAAAGGAATCTTGATAAGCATTGTCATTTAAAATAGCTAAAAAATTATGCTTTCCAAGAAAAACTGGAATGAGAAGAATACAGACAACAAATAAAAATAAAATTATTCCATATAAAGTTTGTTTTGTTTTTGATTCATAATTTTCAATTATTAATAAAAAATAAAAAGGTAAAAATAATATTGATTGTATATGAATTAAGAATAAAATACCCAACAAAAAAGATAATTTAATGAAATATTTGATTTTTCTTATTTTTAAATATTTAAATGAATTATACAGAAATAAGGCAACAAAAAACATATAAAAAGCATAGACTTCTGTTATTATTGATATGCGCCAATAAGTAAATGAAACACCAAATAACAAAATCAAGGCATTTGATATTTTATCTGATATATCAAATAATAATAGAATTTTTTTAATAACAATGAGTGAGCCTATGGAAAATATAATACTTATAAAAAAAAATAGATAGTGTGGATTAGTAAATGGAATGATTTTATGTATTAAAGCAAGAAAATTTGAATACAAAAAATGATTAGTAGCATTTGTTGCAATATCAAACCCATTATATGCTTGAACTGTAAAAACTAAGCTATCTCCTAAAATTGGATCTGAAGTAATAGATAATACATAAATAATAAATATTATTAATATATAAATTTTTCTCATGTTTACACCATTCATTTATTCAGTTTTGTTAAATGAATTTTTCGTCGTGTGTTTCGTGGTTTGTTTTTTTTCGATTGTAAATTTAAACATTATTTCTTTTGATACAAATTAATTATTCTCAATTCTTAAAAAAAGTCAAAATAAAAGCATAACATATTAAAATACAACAAATTAAATTTCAATGACATAAATCATGTTCTTTTATCGGTGGAGCTTTCATCATAGCCGAAAAGATTGAACATTTCTCTAATTCGGGAGCGGAGCCTATTTCCGTAGATAGATTCTATTTCTGCAGCTGATAAATTGGTGGTGAGGTGTGTTATGAGTCCTTTTTCTTTGAAAATATCATAGCGAGTGAGGAGGATTTCTGCCATGACGTTGCAGTCGTTTCCGTAATACTTAGATGAGGTTTCGATGCCTAAATCATCAAAGCAATAGACTTTGGCTTTGCGAGCATCGTGGGTGAAGTTTCCTTTAGAATAATTCTCCAGTACTTGATAGCCGGACTGCATGAATTCTGAAACGATTTGGCGTGTGGAGACCATGCCAAATTTGTTTTTATTGCCAGTAAATTTTTGCATGAGCTTAAATAAGGTTGTTTTTCTGCAACCAATAGGACCAGAAAGGAGAATTCCTTTTCGGAGGTCGAAGTTCATTTCTTTGGCCACTAAATCGTCTTGGAGCATCCAAGCAAGTGTGGCGAAGACAATGGGTTTTTCTTCATCTGGAATGAGGTAGTCTTTTCCGATAAATTCGGAAGCAAATTTTTTGAATTCCGGAATGATTTTGTAATAATCATATTGTGTTTCTATGGGTGGTGTTGGGAAGTTCATAGGTAAAGGTTGAGGTTGAGGTTGAGGTTGAGGTTGAGGTAGAGGTTAGAGGTTAGAGAGGTTCTTTGTAGCTTTTGTTGGTGGTGGCTTGTAGATTGTTGGGTTTGCCTTCTGCTCCGCTCAGTCTACGTGGTTTTAAATTATCATTGAATTTTTGGGAGTTTTTGAGCCAATTGCGTGCAGCTGCTTCCCAATTTTTCATTTTGGATTTTCCACCAACGAGCCAGCCATTGGATTCGTAATGGTCAAAAAATCTTTCGGCTTCGGAAAGCGGAGTGTCTTTTTATTCGAAAAAAAGTTTAACCTCAGCAAAGGTAGGTGGGATTTTGGGAGTTGATATTGGCGAAAGCTGTGTGCTTTTCTTTTTGCGCAACTTTTCTTTTTCTTCACTTTTGGGGGATAGTGATTTTGGGATAATTTCTTGGAAAGGAATTGCAGGTAAAAAAGCTTGTTTAAAATTTGAACTGGTCTCGGGTGTGGTAATACTATTATGTTTATAGTTTAATAAGTTTATATAGTTTATAGAAGGTATCAATGCTTGTTCAATACCTGTATCGATTTTGATATGGTGCTGGTTCAATGCTTGTTCAGAACTTGTTTGTTTTTTGATACGGTTCTTGTTCATTTGTTGAACATCTGAATTTTCGAAATTGTGAAGATTTACCAAACTGCCTTTATACGGATTAAACGAGGGTAAATATTCTATATAACCAAATTCTTGAAGCTCTTTGATACACTTGTGATAAGTACCTAAAGCTGCAATTTTACTGAGTTTCATCATTTCGTTTCGGGAAATGCTAATTGGGTTCTGGAAGTGGTTGAGGTTCCAGAACTGAAATAAAGCCAAATACAAACTGATGTGCGTAGGATTTAGTCGGTTATCTTGATGGATTTTTTCGTAAAATCCTGTTAGGTGACGGATGTAGTTCATTTTTTTAAATGCTGGGTGTTGGATGATGGGTGATGGTCGCTTCGACTCCGCTCAGCGTGACATGATGATTGGTGATTGATTAATTTTTAGACTGTAAAAGCTTTTCGATGTCTTGGTATTTGTAGTATAAAGTCCCTCCTATTTTGGAATATCTGAGCGTGCCGTTGATTCTCATGTTTTGAAGTGTCCCAGATGAGATTTTAAGAAGGGCTTTAACATCTGCAGTACGCATCCATTGCTGTTGGTGTGGAGTTTTTGAAGGGAATAGGTTTTTTAGTTCTTCAAATAATTCATTTTTGAAATCTTGAAGATCTTCTTTTGTAATAATTTCTAATGCCATAATAATTGGTTTAGGTTTAGGTTAATTATTCCGGCAATGGACATCATCACCGGAATTGTTTATGGCAAATTTGTATAGTTTTAATCTGTTTTATTCACAACGGGGATTGCGTTGTGATAAAAATTAATAGAAATTTTCGTCAGATTCGTCCATTCTGAATATGAGCTTATCTCTGAGGGAAGAAATAAATTTTGCTCTGTCTTCTTTTCTGGTTCTGATTTCCAAGAAAGTACGTCTGTATTGCCCTAATTCTACATTGAAAATCTCCTGGAAATATTCTGCAATGTCTTTGAGGTCTGAAGCTCCGTTATTGAAAACTCCTTCGGTTTGAAGTGCGTAAATTAGTTCAATAAGTGCGACTTTTGAGCCTGTCCATTTTAATTTCGAGTTGTGATTGCGTTGTGATTGGAGAGTGTTTATTTTCTCGGTTTCCAGAATTTTCTTATCGATGTAAATAGACAATAAATCATAGGCCATAATCATGGCGATTTTATAATCATGAGAGGTAGAAAATTTTGGGTCTAACTCAAAGAAATAATGGTCTAAATTAACTTTAAAATCATAATTTCCTCTGAGGAAATATTTTTCATCAAGATAAGAACTATTGGTTCTGTAGTATTTGTAAAAATCTAGATTTTCGTCAAAAAATAGTTTTATTTTCTCTTGTTCTGATTGATAAAATGATTTGATAATAAATGTACTTCCAATTGGCTTATGTGAAGCCATTCTAAAAACTGCATTGTAATAATAAAGTTTAGAGGTGAATTGTGGTTTGATGGTTTTAAAAAAATTGATTTCTTCATTTTTACTCTTAAATCTGTGCTTAGTGACAATTTTCTTTAGATTATCCAGTGTTTTCAGAATAATTCTGATAACTTCTTCAGCTTTGAGGATTTCATTATCAAATTCGGATTCTAAAAACTCTATTTGTCCATTAAGCTCTGCTAAGAGTTCAATAGATTTTGTTTTCAAGGTGTTAGTTTTATTAATTTTTATGTCTCTAAAAATATAATATTTCAGCACTTATTAACACACCTGTTTCATAAATAATTATGTTAAAAATAATGCTATAACGTTAATTATTCACTATCAATTATTTAAAATTATTTAAAAATTAATTAATATGATGTTAAAATATTTAGAATATGGAAAAATATTAAAACTATATATTCCAAAAAAAAATGAAGATTAAGAAATCTTCATTTTTGCTTGCTTAACTGCTAATTTTTCCCTTAAAATGTTCATGTCATTGCTGACTTTTGAATCTAGTATTTTTGCGTAGTGTTGTGTAGTTTTTATACTTTTATGACCTAACATTTTACTCACGCTTTCTATGGGAACATTATTAGATAAAGTAACTGTGGTTGCAAAAGTGTGTCTTGCACAGTGAAAAGTAAGTTTCTTATTAATATTGCAATTTTCTGCTATTGTTTTTAAGTATTCATTTACTTTCTGATTTGAATACACCGGTAATAATTTTCCCGATTGTGAAACCATCGGATGATTTTCATATTTATCAATTATTTCTTCAGCAATTGGCAACAAGGGAACATTTGAAGTAGAGCCTGTTTTTTGGCGATTGGTAATTATCCATAGACTACCATCTACTCCTTTTGAAATATCTTCCTTGGTTAAATTAAAAATGTCTATATAAGCCAAACCTGTGTAGCAACTGAAAATAAAAACATCTCTTACTCCAGGAATATATGCTTTTTCTTTAAACCCCTTATAGTGGGAGATTTCAGATTTTAATAATTTTTAGGTAACCGAATATTCCACCTTTTAAAATGTAGCAATTTTACTCAAATCGTATAAACAAAATTAATGAATTTTTATTTATTATACAATAAATAAGTAGATCTAATTTTATATAAATTCACTTCTCCCTCTTTTCTTAAACCTGCCTAATGGTAACTTTTCTTATTAAAATTAATATAGAATCTTTCTACTTAATTTTTGCATAAACCACATTAATTAGTTCTAAGAAAAGTATTCTTATTAATTATGATTTGAAAGTTTAGTATTAAATTTTGATTACTAGTTTAGGAGAAAAGATTGAAGTTTGAACACTATTATGATAAAATAAATTGCTAGACAGTAGTAATTTGAAACCTTGACAAGGTTAAAATAAATTCCCTATAGAGCCTTTAAACAAATAGTTTTTGGGCTTTTTTTATTTCATTGGTACAACATAAGTGCAACAAATTAAAAAGTATTGTAAAATTGATATTTCCCTTTTACTTTGCACTATAGCAAAGATATAAAATGTTTTTTTATGTGAAATATTGATGTAATAATTTTTACATTTAAAAAAATTGTACAATTCGTAACAAACAATCAATCATAATTATTTGTAAAATGAAATAATAGCTATAATTTTATTTACCCCTATCAAATTAATTAATTTTGAGCATTAACTTTTAGAGAAATGAAAAATCCAGATTACTATATTTGTGATTATTGTTTTAGCAATGTGATAATGACCCTAAAATGAAAATCTTTATATTTTTATTCTGAATAGATACTCTAAAGGTTTAGATTTTCAATTATAAAACCCAATTGATATTCAATTGAATCACTTTCCAATTCTGGATCAATATCTATCTCTTTTAAAACTAGTTTCTTATTTCTCGTGTCATTATATGAATCAATTGCATTAGGAATTTCTAAACCTGTCATTTCTTCAATCAAAGATACGTTAACTTGATAAGTGCCTGCATCTTTAAATTGGTTAAAAATTTGATCTTCTGATTCTAATTCTTCTATAATATGATTTTCTTGAAGCAATTTATTTTGGCTCATCATAAATCCAACCCTGTAAAGATTTCCATCTTCTTTTTGAAAAATAACAACTTTCCAAAATAGAGAAGGGATTTGTATTTGTTTACCATTTATAGGTGTTACAAAATATGGATTTGAACTTAATAAAACTGGACCTGTAAAAACACAAATACGTAATTCATTTTGCTTTATTTCAGTATGGAGTATGTAATCCTCTAAACTTCGCCATATATCTCTATTTAAATCTTTGTGCTGTGGAACCGCATTCGTATAATAAAATGTTGAGTTAGCTGCATTTAACGCTATCCCAGAAGTTTCTCCCCATTGTACGTCTTCCCGTTTAGTCATATGACCTTTGTCAAAATCACTTTTTGGTGCACTGTAGAGTTCTTTACCCCATTGAAACTCTTGGGATAATCTTGTATCTTTTCGCCAATTATCCTTTCTTGGAACTTTCTTAAATTGAATTCCATCAATATTTGTTGCTGTGTAGAATGGAAACTTATGAGATGCAGATTGTTGTAAGCTGTAATTGATATATTTTATAACTTTATTACCTTCATCATCTAAAACCAAATCATCATTTTGTTCTGAGCTAAGGTTGGGTAAAGGCACTGTTTGATTTGAGATGAATTTTTCATCATAGCCTTGAAATAATTTTTCACTTATCATAAATTCAGTTTTTATGGTTGTCTTTTACAAATTGAATAATTTTATTAATTAAAATACCTTCATTCCGAGACTTAATTCCTTTTGGCAATTCTGGCTCCTCTGGCTTACTTCCACCACCACTATGGTGTAATGCAACAACTTCCCAATCAGAGTTAAACACAGGCGAACCTGATGATCCTTTTAATGTATCTGTAAGGTATTGAACAATTCTTTCATTGGTATTTGTGACAATGTTATGGTAAAGTGAAATTTGCTTCATTTTTCCTTCAGGATGTTGAATAATATTTACAAAATCATTCTGTGCTATTTCAATTTCTTTTAGTTCAATCCAACCATATTCAGCAAGTGTATTATGCTCATCAATCAATTTGAAGATTGTCGCATCATTCTCTTTTATTTCAGAACAATACCACGGTCCAGTTTCATCGATTTTGAAACTTCTTGATGGAACCGTGTTTCCTTCAATATCAAGCTCATAATCGAAAATAATTCTTGTTCGTTCTATGTAATTTTTATCATTGATTACATGATAATTTGTGATAAAAAACAAATCTTCTATTCCCTTTATTTTGAATAAAAACCCAGTACCTACACTATATCTGTTACTACCAATTTTGATTTCAACTTTTCCTACTGATTTACTTCTTTGTACTCCTTTCGCTAGAAAATTTACAGGCAACAATGTGCTTTGTCCCATTGTCAGAACTTCTAATGTTTCTTCTGAAACATCCTGCCAATCTGAGGTGTCGTCAATATCGGGAGCTACCGAAAAATCAATTTCTTTTTCAAATAATGCTGATTTTAGAAATTGATTATCTGGATAGGTATCTAATACAGATTTTACTAATTCATCAACTTTACTGTTCTTCTCTGCTTCACTTAGAACATTGCTCCAAACGTCCATAGCGTTACCACTTTCATTTATATGTTGTGGTTTCAGCCCTGCAGCTTTTACATATTTTGTGATTCCATCCTTGTTAGGAACCAAATCACTTAAAACATCATTTAATTGTGTAAGTTTTTTTGTCCAAGCCATTTTATATAAATATTTGTGGATAATCTACTGTTACTCTATCAACAAGGTTTTCTACTATTTCTTTTTTGATACACAAATCAATAAGTTGGAAAGACATATTGACTGCCGAGTCTTCTACCAATAATGAAACATTCACTCCAATTTTTTTTGCCAAAGTTCTAACTGATACACTAGATTGATAATATTGCGGAAGCTTTATCATTAACACTTCTACCGATTGATCCTTGAAATATGTTTTACGAATTCTCTCATACAGTAAGTTTAGTTTTGCCTTTTCAGAAGTACTCGATAATTCTGATGGACATGAATACCTAGATTCAAAAATTGGGTTTACTATATTGGGATTTAAAAGGTATTCACCGTTTCGTCCTTCTTTCTTTGCATATTCTTTAAAGAAATGTTCAATTTCACTATTAACGTTTTTCACTTTACTATCTGCCGTTACATATACAAAGTCATAAAAAAGACTATCTTGATATTCGTATTCCATTAAAGAAAAAGGATGATAAGCGACAGGATAGTTTCTGTCTAACACTCGGATTTTATCAATAGAATCAATTACCAAATATCCTCTTGGTATATCTTTGGTTGAAGCAAATTTTGATGCCCAGCGCATATCCATTGGTAGCCATTTAGCACCTCTAATCATAACGCAATCTCCTTGCTTGATTTTCAAATGATCGTAAACTTCAGGGAAGCATAACAAAGGAATCCCGGTTGATGCATTACAACCAGCACTAACTGATAGTAATATTTTTCCTTCGTCAGTCGGTGGTAATAATAATGTACCTACACCTCCCATCACTTTTTTAGATTTTCCTGGAGGGTAAAACTCTATCCACTGCTTACTTTTTAAAGCGATATCCTCTTTCTTATGCTGCCTGATTTGTTCTGATGATGAAGTCCAATAAAGCCCGGGAACACGAGCAACCCAATCAGAAACTACAAAATCGTATAAGTCAATTTTTTGATTCCAATATTTAGTGGGATCAGTAATTACGTTTCTCCAAAACTCTTCATCATTAGAGAACCAAAAACTTTCATCATTTGAAATATTCTCATTTAGAGAGTTTACTTCTTCAGCTAAAGCATAATTCTCTATGGTTTCAATGAGTTTTGTTCCTTTGTATAATTCTTTTAGACCCATAATCGGTTATGTTTTTATAAAGTTTTTTCGCAAATCATATATGATTTTAAACTTCTGGTTTTCCCCATATTGTTTTTTTACTTCTTTAAGTAAATTATTCATTGTTATTCCTTTGAAGTGCTCCTTACGTAATTTATAAAACACATCACTCCAAATTTCGCTTGATGTTCCTTTTGCGAGTAGATCAGATTCTTTTCCCCCCGCCTTTTTCCAAATGGTTGTTAATGAAGTTCCATTTGGATATAATTCGATGATTAATTCCTCTGCACTTTGCCACCATTGATCGGTACTAATTTTGACCGTGGACAAAATCCCTGAAAATGATAAAATTCCTTTAGTTATAAAATCCATAAGATGATGACATTCTGCTAATGCATACTTCCAATTATTGGTTTTTGAAGCTTTGGAATTAATCGTATATGCAGAATTAGAAAAATACCTAACTGCTATGAATTTCCCCAATCGAGTGGCATCAATAGCATCAATTTGTCCTGAGAAATTACTTAGATAATCCCGAAGGTTATTGTCACTTAGTTGAGAAAATTTTTCAAATACTGGGATTACTGATTTTATATTATTTCTATTGTAATATAAGAAGTCGAAAACACCCTTTCTACTAATATGATCTAACAAAACAGTATCGTCCGGTATCTCAATGGTTGAATTTTTACTGAGTTGTTCAAGTAATGTAGAAGATGTTTTATTTAAGAAATTGTCTTTTACAGATAAAGGTAGTTTACCCCATAAAATAGCCCTATTAGGATACAATAGTAGATTTCCAAATTCGGAGCGGGAAATTTTATCAATAAGTCTTTCAGAAACCGAATTGCCACCAATAAGATGGTCAAACAATTTATATATTTCTTTTTCAGGCTCTTTTAATCCTGCGCCTATATCATTTCCATTTTCAATAGCCTCTGCCCAAATTAGCTGCCAATTGACATTTAAGACATCCATTTTCTTAAGATGTTTAGGTGCATTGTGGCAAGATTTACCAGCAAATTTAATCATTCTAGATTCACCAGTATCAACTGCATAATCAATAACCGAGTTATCATCTTTTCCTGATATGATTGCCACAATAGCTTCAAAATAGTTTTCATCCTGATCAATTTTGAATAGTTCTGTTAAAGCAGTCCCTAATTCAAATTGCCTATCCAATAGATGAGCGTATAACCTTAACCAATTATTGCTAATCGAGAATCCTTGTAATTCTTCAATTAGTTCCTTTGAAATTTTTTTAGGTAATTTTTCAATAAAACAGCTTTCAGCATTTTTGGATTTATCGATAAAAGATTTAATTATAGACAGAATAAATGGTGATTCCATTAACCAAACGTAGACAGTAGCAATCTTGGAAACTTGAGCGGTTCCTAAAAAGGATTTAAGTTCTTGTATTATTACTTTATCCCACCAATTCGGATTACTCTTTTTTAGCTGCGTGAAAAATGAGGTATAGCCAATTGATTTATTATCATTTGAAAAAATATGTTTCTTTATCCAACCTACTAATGTTGTAGATAAAGTTTTTTTTGAGCTCTTAAAGCTCTCTGTTTTGAAATTTCTTAACACAATAAGGTCAGAGAAGTTAACTGATTCTGATAATTGAATAATCTTATTTAATAATCGTTCCTTAAAATCTGTACCTTGTTCATCCGAAGGCGCATATTGTGCTACAATATGTGAAAGAGTATTTAGTTTTTTAAGATCTTTTACACTATCTACTTGTTCAAATGTATCAATGCCTTTTGCTATTATGGTGATATCATCTCTCGAAAGCGGCTTTGATCCAATCGTTTTCTCGAAACTACTGATACGTTTTTGGACGGACTCATCACCAATTAATAATTGTTCAATTAACTCAGTAGGTTCGTGGTTATCGTTCTTTCTTATAATAAAGAAGTCTGATTTGACAAACTTACTTTGAACACTTTCAGGTACTGCGATTAAACTTATATTGTGAGCTTCTTTATGGTCATTATTGAATGCAATCCCAAAATGAAAACTTTGTCGTTCAATAACGGTTAGACGTTTCCACAGCTCTATAACCGCTGTATCGAAGCCTTCCTGCCCAATCCAGATTAATGTATTTTTATAGGTTTTTATGTTAAGATAGCCATTAATGAGTTTATTGAATTTCCCCCGAATCGCATCCGCTATACTGACGGCATTACTTGAGGATATTTCTATTGAAATCGGTTCCAGATCCGTATTCTTATTTATTTCTTGGGGTAACAGGTTTATAATCTGTTTTATGTTATCTATTCCTACTATTTCTTTTTTTGGTATCATCAGAACATGAGAAAATTTCCTGCCTCTTCGTACATCAGGAGATGTATCCTCAAAGGTCTTCATAATCAGGAAGAAGTCTCCTTCTAAAAATCCACGAATCGCAGGCTCCCAATTGACACCACTAGTTTGATCTTGTAAATCGGTTCTAAAGGCAATACTCTTAGCAATACTAACATCCGGCAAAGTGGTTTTTATTAAACCCCATGCTTTATTCACTTCTCCGCAAATGGATTGATGTATTATTACTTTCACAATAATGCCTGTTCTATTAGTTCTGTAATGTCATTTGTTTGAGCGCCATCAGGTAATACTAAATATCCAAATTCTTCGGGTCCCTCAATCTGATATTTTTCTTTGTTCTCCGGTGTAGTCAGAGAAAACCCTTGAGCAGAAAGACCAACTATGTTCATATAATTTTTATCCCAGTTAGACTCCAAGAAGTTTAGTAAGAGTGGTAATTTAGATTGCAATACATTATAAGGCTTTTCTTCTGTATTCATTTCATCCCAGCAGGTTAAGACAATGGTCAACTTCTGCTTATCATTTACCTTATGGTAGTCTGTTCCTTTAGCATGTAAAAGGATTTGTAATAATTCGATAAAAAAGCTTTGATCCGATATTTTATACTCGGTTTCAGAAACCGGTTCTTTCGCATTTTTATGATGTTGTTCAGAATAGGTAACATCACTGATATCTAAAGACTTGTTTACATTATTTAACCTGATAAACAAAATCCAACTGTTACTTTCCTGTATGGAAGTTGTCCATTCCTTATTCAACTCCCGATTCTCAACAATACTTAAAACCTGTTCTCCTCCATATTCGGGACATTTTAAATCAACTTGCTTTTCTGCTACCTGAATAGGCAAGTAAAAATTTACACTTTTTTCAGATGGAGTGGTCTGAGGTTCTTCTCCTAACGCTAATGCTTCTCTTGCCTCGGTAATAGGAGATAAATCATCCACTGATTTATAAAGCTTCAACTTACTCTTATTTTTTTGCAATTTTGAGTAAAATTGTGAAAGGAATACCGTTTTGGATGAATGCGGTTTTCCGATAAGTAATATAGATGTACCCATTTATGTGCTTTTATAATTTAAGAAAATGTCATTTATCTTGCTATCATTTTCAATTAGAATCTCAGACTTGCTAACAGTAAACACTCTTGAAAGTAGCCAATCTAATACAGAAATATTGTTCTTGTGAACTAGTACATCAGGGTCATCTGAGGAAAAATTACTGATATCTATCTCTTTGTAGTTTTCAAAAAGCTCTTTCAGTTCTCCTTGTAGCTTTTCTCGAATTACAGGATGCACTTCTTCTTTTTTATCACTTTTTGACCAAACAGCAATAACGGGTCTGTTTCCTAAATCGTGTTTTAACATTTGTGACATATCCACGATGTCAGTCTTTGCTAGAGCCTTTCTATTAATCAAATCATCACAATCAATAAAGAGTATAAAAGCATTTGAATGTTCATAAACCCATCTTGCATTCTCTGCGTTTACATCATTTCTATTTTTTGACCAAATAGAAAAAACCTCACCAGATGCGTCAGAAATTAAAATGTCCTTTAATTTTTTAGAATGATTTCGTAATGCCAAATGTAATAAACGGATGTATTGGGCAGGAGTAGGATCAGGAAATGTAACGCCTTCTTGTTGAACCTTTAATTTTTGATATAACTCATCCCATGCTTTTATCGTTTTCGTGCCACAAAAATCAAATTCTTTAAGTTTTATTCCTCTAAGAAGTAATGTAAAGAGCATAGCGAGATAAGTTGTCTTCCCCGCATCAGCTTTTCCTATGATGCCAATAATCACAGGTGAATTTCTATAGGTTACTTTTGGCAATTCGTCTACAGTCAAAGCGTCCCCTGTCCATGGCAAATCGGATTTTTTCTCTTTTTTGGGAACAGTTTTGATTTTGGATCGGGAGGCATTTGACTTCAACCAGAACTCACATTCAGTAGGCTCTCCTTTTCCTTCATGACAACTTATTGGTGCAACACAATCAGGATTTGAACATTTTCCTGTCATACTACTTTATTTTTAGAATTTTTACTAATTGAAAGTCATGGAATAACCAAGTCGTCAACTCATTTGGAGCTAGTTTTATATTTAATGGTATCCCTACAAGCTCTTCAAATTGAGCTAACTGATGTTTATTCCATATAAGCCCGTTGATGAAGTTCAGCAATGTTGATTTGTCAGCTAATGCTTCCTCTTCTGGAAATATGTATTTCAATTCCTCCTTATGATGCTGAACCGTTTTAAGAAAGTCTTCAAGAGTTAATTCTTCCCCTGTACTTTTTTTGAGTCCTTTATAAGTTTCTTTCAAAAAGAAGTCGACGCTTTTTGGGTAAATCACAGGAATAAAGGTTGAATAATCATAAGCCAATACTATTTCCAAGATATTTTTATCCAACTCTTCATAACTTCGTTCCATTGAAGATGAATATTTAGCCTCTTTCCACCACAAGAGCTCAGATCGTAACTGTAAAGATTTGTTACTACTTGAAGCATACTCCTGTATTTGTTCTAACGCTATAGTTAAGCTGTTTTGAATTGTGTTTTTATTTTCATTCGTAATCGTTACAATTGCTCTCAGACAAGGATCGATAACAGCTTTAACACCTTTTGCCGCTCTTGATGGAAATTCGTAGGCCCAACTTGGAGCAGAATTAGGCCAATTGGGATTTGGAGAATCAAAATTTGCTGAACCGTTTTTATTTTGAGGACCTACAGCATCTTCCAAGTATTTTATAAGTGTATCGTCATTGATAAGATATTTAGTTACCTCCTTTAAGTCTATATCAATTTTTGATAACGAATGATTTCCTAACAACGACCATTCTTGATTAGCCTTTCTATTGATATTGTCGCCTAGCTTTGCAAGAAATTCTAATACAATTTCTTTTTCTTTGCCAATTAGCTTATAATACTGTAAAATATTTCTACTCGCAAACCAAATAAGTAGTGAGTGATTAACATCATTACTTATGCTATTTAGTGCTTCTAATATAACCGCTCTAATATAGGTTAGTGGTGTATCTTTTGCATTTGTTGAAAATGTACTCCAATTCTTAATTATAATCTCTTTGACTTCTAGCATGTCAGTATTATCAACGGATACATCGGGGTCAATTGCCGATAATGTATATGACACTATTTTAGCTTTATTTTTTACCAATTTTTTAGCTATTTCGTCGGCTGACTTTTTTAATTTTTTGAAATCTCCATCATCGGTTAATAAAAGTAGATTTGCGTTTAAGTAGTTTTGTAACATGTATTTTTTTGTTTTATAATGAATATTAATTTTTGTATAAAATTAATCAAAATTAATATGATAATAAAAAATATTAATAAACAAATTCACATTTTTTATACAAATGCAGAAATGGAAACTTAAAAACTGAATACAAAGAAATTTAGACAATTTTCCATGAAGTTTATCAGTAGAATTTTAATATTCCTATTCCAATCAAATGTGTATTCCTACGGGCTACTAAACTTAACCGAAAAACCTCTGAATTAATCAAGATTCAGAGGTTCTATTTTTACTAAAAGTTACGAATTTGTTCCGATTTTACAAAATTCTCTTACACGACCTTGCAAAGCGAATATCTAATTTATTTTTGATTTAGAAAAATATTATCTAAAACTAATTGAGAAAGTGTTGTAAACGTTATATCTTTATAATCTTCTACAAATTTCACAGGCAAAACACTCGAGGAAACAATAATAGATTTTACTTTAAATCCATTTACATCCTTGTTAATTTTTTGAGAAACAACTGATAGATTATTTATTAACCATTTCTCCCTATTGATATGTTTTGGAAGTTGTTTTTCTGTAAAATTTTTAATGTCTTTCCAAAAATCATAAATAATTTTAACTTGTTTTGTATTCTTACATTCTATAGAATATAAAATTTTTCGTTTTTCATCAATAGCCAAAACATCAACATCTCCGTAGTTTTTATCTGCAATTTTAGTAGTAATATCAAATTCGTAGTCTAATACAAAGAAATTTGTATTTTCTCTAATCCAATCCCTCACTTCTACTCTGAATTCATCACCTTTTTCAGTGGAGTTTCTTTTAACAAACTCCCTAATTCGCTTACAATCATCATCTACTTTTAATGTTCCATCAAAAAATATTGCCAAAAGGTTTTGTCCAGCAATATAAAGATGTCTTGCGCTAAAACAGATTATAAAGTTATTGTTGACTTTGTCGTTTATTCTTAATATTGGCTTTAATAGATATGAAAGTCTTCTATTGTATCTCCAAGGTATTATTTCAGCATATTCATAACCATTTACTTTTTCATCAAATTTCCCTCTACTATTCAAAACTAATAATGTATAAATGCTTTTAACCTCTTCCTCTGAAATATTAATTTCATTTTTTAAAAGTGATATGAAGTCATCTTCTTTCATAAACATACATGAGCGTTTACTCTCCAAACAATAATGTGCTATGAAGTTTAAAACTCCAACAATATTTGGCAAAGTCATTCCCCAGTCGTTTAAAAAGGCTGAATCTAATAATTGATAATAATCTTCATTATCATTTTCAATGGTATTATTCCTTTCTCTCTGTTTTGTAGTTATATAGTTTGATTTAAATGATTTTACATAATGACCTAATTCATCTTTACGTGTTTCTAAATTGAATTTAGACATTGTATCATCAAAAAATTCTTTACTTACACCAATTCTTCCAGATGCCAACAAGCCAACTTTTGGATTATCTAAATCAAAGAAAATTAAATCTCTGACAGTACCAAAATAAGTCAACTCATCCATTAATGCTAACAAAAAATCTAAATCATCCTCATTTATCGGCTTTTCTCCAAAATAAGGTTCAGCAGTAACAAATTCAATTAAACATCTTGAAGAAAGAGAAAGCCTAACTGCTTGCACATCAGAATTATGATATTCCTCTAATATATCTCTATATTCCCCAAAACATTTTAATTGAGTTACAACTTTTATACTTCTAAAGGCTCTAAAATTTAATGTCGATTCGTATCTCAGCATCAAATATTCTAAAACCTCAAAGCAATTATAATTTTGTAATTCTTCTCTGATTTTTTTTATTAGACTTGATATAATTAAATCACATAGCTTAACTTTATCATTTTTATTATCAATTTTTTCAGGAATTTTATTTGGAACCCAATTTTTTAATTCCTCTAAAACAATTGAACAATCTGCTTTTGGAATATATCTTACCTTTGGAATGTACCTTTCATCCAAGTCAATTTTTAGTTCTGAAGTAGCACTAAGTAACATTTTAGTATTGTCATTAGGAATACTCTCTAATATCGTTTGAATATTTTCAGCAGAAATATTTACTTTTGTTTTTTTCACAAATAATTTTCCTAAAGACACTAACAATACTCTAATCAAATAGATTTCACTTGAATTATCATCTCTATTTGTTAAATTAAAAAAAGTATTTGGGATTTTTAATTTTATCCTGTTTGTATCACTATCAATTTGATAATCAATCAAAACAGTGTTTTTTTCTATTTTCCTAAATTCTTCTATTGAAAGATTAATAAAATTATCTTCAAAACTCAAAATTACTTCAATGGGTTCGTGAAAATTTTTAGTGAGAGGATTTAGCAAATAATGAATTCGATTAAACCAATAGGCAATTGCCTCAGCGTATGAACTGCCAATTTTTCTATATTTATTTTCAAAGGTTATCCATAATGGAAAATTATATTTTTCTAAAACCAATCTATATTTTCCGAAAAATATTTCTTCAGACAAATAAATTGGAGCATAAATTTCAGACTTAATTACTGGAAGAAAACCTTTTGTTTTATCTTCATTAATGTAATTTACTAAATGAATGTCCTTTTTTTGAATGGATTTTATTGCCGCATTTCCTTGAACATCAAAACTAAAATTAACAAAATCATACTTTTCATCAGGGTGTAAAAATGTTTCTCCTTGTTTGTTATACCATTCAAAATCAGTAATTATGCTATGAGCAGGTGTTGCAAATAAATACAAACCTTTCTCTCTTGCTCTTTCTTTTGCCTTAAACAACTTCCAGAGAGAAAGTTTATCAATATTATAGTTTTGAATAATTCTTTCAAAATCAATTAGACTTAGTGCTGATTGATATTTCGCTGCCTTGACATCAAAAGTTCTAATCGCAAACATCTCAATCATTGATATTTGACTGTAAACAAATAACATTAGAATTTCTGCGTGTGGTGGCAAGACATTTTTTATCTCTTGAACTTTATCATTAATTTTCTTTTGAAGTTTCAGCGAATTATTAAAATCATTTGTTCCCAAATAATGAATGAATGCATATTTGTTTTCATCAAATTTCCATAATGATTGTTCAACATCTAATGAAAACTCTTGGTTTTGCTCCCATCCAATCCCAATAAATAACTTTTTAAATTCAAAAATTGAAAACTTATCAAAAAAACTGATTAGATTGTCAAGTTCACCAAATTGTTTAAACTTTTCTACAATGAAATTATTTATCGCATAAAGTTCGCTACTTGGAAGAACAAGAAAATATGTATCGCTTACTTTAATAAATGGTTTGTAGCATAAGAGCGGAATTTCGCTATTTTGATTTTCTTTAATCAAATTAATATCACATAGAAAGTCATTAATAATATCTTTATTAATTCCAAGTTTTTTGAACAAATCCAAAATCATTTTTTCGGGAAACTCAAAAAGTTGAGTGTAATGTAATAATTCATTGGATGGAAACGTAATATTGTTTTCCAAACTAATACCTGACATATTTCTTGAAAACCCCAAATTTTTCGCTATTTCACTATGAATTAGCAACATAAATAATAAACCATCACTAACATAATTTTTCAGTTCTTCATTGAGATTGTTTGGAGTATGAAAAATTACTCTAATAAGATTTTGAATTATTTCGGTTGCATTGTGATTTATTCCTGTGAAAACAACATTGTTACCATTGTGAAACATTATATTTTCGGTAAAACAATTTTCGGGAGGGTCTTCTCTATAATCATCAGGAAAATTTTTATCAACAATTTTTTTTAAAATTGATAGGTCAATGTTAGATTGTGAGTTATTGAGGTTTGAAATGATAGTTGTCTGAATGTCCTCCAACCTAATGATTTTTCCGTGATTTTCAGGTAAAACTTGAAGTAATGAGAAAAACTTCAACAAAGAAGTTGATTTATTATTTTTAACAAATTCCTCAAAACTATTTTTCCTATTTGAATTTATATTTGAGGGTTGTATTGTCTTATTAATACAACATTTTTTGAATTTTTTCCCACTTCCACAAGGGCAAGGTTGGTTTCTTCCTATCTTTGACATAGTATCAAATATAAGAATTATAACTATAAAAAAAGTGATATTATTGAATTAATTGACCTCTTCTAATTTAACATATCCGAGTTTAAACCCAACAAGAATTGGCTCAAAAGAATTTTCATAAACAAAAACATCATTTTCTGTTATAATTTTCATTCCTTTATAGAACTTCATTTCGTCAGTAAAAAAGTCTTCTTTAATCAATAGATTTGTATCAAAATAAATGCTATCATACTTTTTACCATTTTCCGAAAATGATGCAATTTTTTTGATATTTAATTGCTGTATTTCTACTTTATTGTGGTAGGCACGTTTCAAATCAAAATCAACTTGCTCTATTGGTTTTCGTCTTGAGCAAGAAATCAATGAAATCATTAAAAGTATAAGAAATAAACTATATTTTTCTTTAATCATCATTTTTTTTTAAGTTGAATTTTCTAATTCTTTGAGTTCTCACATTATCTTCCGTTGTTTCTTTGATTAGAACATAAATCCCTTGTTCTTTAACTTGTCCATTTAGTTCTTTATAGATTTCGCTATTTTTATCAATTTCATTTTTCTGAATTTGAAAATCATCTGAACTTATTTCACTTTCAACCTTATCATGAATACTCATTTGAAGTTTGTCATTAATTACCTTATAAAAATTTTTTTCTCCATCGCAGTAATATAACTCTCTATTGATTGAGAAAGGTTCTTTGAAATAAACAGTTTTGACAATTTTCATTTTTCGCAGACCACTCCTATAAATCCTGCTTCCATCATAGTAGATTGATTCTTCCTTTAAGTCTATTTTGGGTGGAGGAATACCTTCAACTCCTCTTGAATTATAGATGTTTAATGAATCCTTTATCAAATAAGGTAATCCTTCGTCTTTCTCAATTACAATTTTATAATATTTCACAATCTTTCCATCAGTAAAAGATTCTGCTTGTAGTTGATTTTCTTCCAAATTTTTAATTGATAAAGTATCTCTATTAGATTCAGGAAGATTACCATTTTCAACAAATTTTTCAGAACTTAACTCTTTATGTGTTTCGCTCAATTTTTTTTTATTTAAGTCAAATAAATCAACTTTTGTCAAGCCATTATATTATTGATAGTATTCAACTTTTCGTAAATTATTGCTCCTATTATATTTGTCAATTGTTATTCTTTCAGTAATTAAAAATTTAATTCCGTCAATTGTTTTCCAATAACTTTTAAAATTTATAAAGTAACCATTAATTTCAGCGTATTTCCAAGTTTTTATTTTTTCAGACTCTGGCAATTCCCAATAAATATTATTTTCAGTATAGGTATTTACGTCATAATCTAAATCAATTTCCGACAATAAAATTCTGTTATTATCAACTTCATATTTTCTATTGTCAATTTTAAAAGTTTTCTCCGAGATTTCAGAAAAATTCATTTCGTAGTTTGTAGTTTTACCAAATTCAAATGATTTTAATTCAAATTTCTTTTCTTTGATATTTTTTGGAAATACCCAATCTTTCAGATTTTCTTCATTTGAGGTTTGAGCAAACGCAACAAAACTCAATAAAACAAAACAAAAAGCAATTAATTTTTTCATATTCTTAGTTATTACTTAGCACAAAAATACCGCTTATTCAGGAATTTTACAACTGCTTATCTATGACTAAGAATAAAAAGACAAAAATAGAGCAGATTGTAATAGACAAAATCAAAGAAATTCGTTTATCAAAAGGATTTTCTCAGGATGATATTTCGGTCTTTCTAAACACCTCAAGAGGCTTCATTGGTCAAATAGAAAGTCCGAAATATCCTTCAAAGTATAATTTGAATCACCTCAACACTCTAGCAAAAGAGTTTGATTGTTCAATTAAAGATTTCTTTCCCGACAAGCCGATTTAGCAGTTTTTTCTTTTGAATTTGCTTGTTTCAAGGAATAAGACAAGCAAAAACGCACAGTGTCTATCTTGATTTCAAATATCAACAGGTTATTATTTTTTACATTTTATATACTTGTTTCAAACCTTCGACATACATCACTTTCATTTTATGAATCAATTCCTTAATGTTGTTTTGATACTTAAAACCTTTCATTTCAAAGACTGCTTCACGAAGTTGACTTAGTTTGACTGATTTAGCTTTTGATGCGATACAATTGTTTTCTACACCTTTACTTAATAAAAATTCCAGTTGCTCCCATCCTAATTTTGAGACAAGATATTTTTTCATTAAAATATTAAATCCTCCAAGACCTTTGATTTTTACAGGATATGCGAGAATCATTTTCTTCTCAATTTCCAAGAACATTTCAAACCAGTGTTTTAAAAGTAATTTACAAAAATCGGCTTGATATAAATCTTTGACTCTAATAT